>Ga0210388_10000510_pt1 | contig 31707 bp, 27 predicted proteins | sample IncBWC19OmetaG_FD_155485 | JGI IMG/M metagenome (GOLD analysis project Ga0210388, IMG submission 155485) | Forest soil microbial communities from Barre Woods Harvard Forest LTER site, Petersham, Massachusetts, United States - Inc-BW-C-19-O ...
GGAGGTCGCATCCACTTTCAGGTATGCCGGAAGTCCGCTCACCGCGATCCATGAGCGTAGGCTTCCCAAATCTGTAACTTCATCTGTGTCGGGTACAGCAATTCCGGCACTGCGAGCGCCGCGAAGCAACCGGGTCCGCGCGGTAAACGCCGGATACGCTTCTGGATTGCCCAGCGAGCGCTCAATGATTTCCCGTGTCGCATCCGAGCTGGCATGCAAATGGTGAAGATGCATCGTTGCCTGATCGTCGCAGGGGACAATCAAATCAGGACTGGACGAGGTAATCGCTGCCCGAAACGAATAAAGGGGGCGGGTCCCGTGATAGGCATATTGGCGATTCACTATTCCCGTAAACTTCGCTGGGTGTCCGCGAGGACACACTATGTCCACACGGCAGCCTGCATTCGCAAATGCGATGGCGATACGCGCGGTTGCATACCAACGGCAGGAAGTTGCAAGTAGAATTGCAGGACCCATCAGGTCGTCTTTCTCTGATCTAACCGCTTAATGATGGCAGAAGACCTTTCGCGACGTATACAAAAAACTTGATTGCCTGCGATAGTTCGACGCTTTAGACTACTTTGCAGTTCGCCGCTTTTACTTAGGCCCGCGCTTCAAACTTAGTCAACTACCACCTATGGGTGATTGCATGGTTTCTCGTTGCGATGTAGCAGTTGTGGGAGCTGGCCCTTACGGCCTGTCGATTGCAGCCCACCTGCGTAGTCATGGAATTCCGTTTCGTATCTTCGGCAAGCTCATGCACACGTGGCGTGAACAGATGCCGCTTGGCATGGCCTTGAAGTCCGATGGTTTCGCCTCGAATCTCTCCGATCCAGTTCGTTCCCTGACGCTTGAAGGCTTCTGTGCAGAAGCAGGTATCGCCTACGACCACACGAAGATTCCGGTGGCACTGGATACCTTCGTCTCTTACGGCGTGGCCTTTCAGAGACGACTTGTTCCGGATCTTGTGCAGCAGTTAGTCACTGGCATCGAGCGGCAAGGAGATGAGTTTCGGCTGCAACTTGAAGACGGCAGCGTCGCTTTCGCCAAGCGCGTCGTACTTGCCGCCGGAGTCACCCACTTTCACTATGTGCCTGACAGCCTTACTGGCTTGTCGCCTCAGTACCTGTCGCATAGCTCAGAACACAAATATCCGAATGCGCTTCGGGACCGCCAGGTAACCATCATCGGCGGAGGCGCGTCGGCTTTGGATCTTGCTGCTCTCATGCACGAGTCCGGTACAGATGTAACGGTTGTGGCACGACGATCATCCCTGGTATTCCATAAGCCGCCGAGCGCCAAGCCGCCGACCTTATGGAACAGGATGCGGGCTCCCCGAACCGGGATTGGTCCAGGCTGGAAGTCTCGCTTTTTCACCGATGCACCGCATCTCTTCCATGCTCTTCCCGAGAAGACCCGGCTGGATATCGTGCGGAGATATCTCGGGCCGTCGGGAGGATGGCCGTTGCGGGATCGAGTGGTGGGACGGGTTCCGCTCAAGCTGGGGTGCACGCCGCGCTCCGCGTCGGTAGTCGACGGCCGGGTTCATCTCGTGCTCTCGGACGAAAACGGCGGCACGAGTGTACACATCACCGATCACGTCGTTGCAGCCACGGGATATCGCGTTGACCTGCGGCGCCTTACATTCCTTGAACCTGGTCTCAGCGCCAGCATTAAAACGGTTGAGAATTCGCCCGTCCTGGGAAGTCACTTTCAGTCTTCAGTACCAGGATTGTATTTTGTGGGAGTAGCAGCGGCGAACAGCTTTGGCCCTGTGATGCGGTTTGCTTTCGGAGCGGATTACACAGCCGAGCGAATTGTTCGACATCTCGCGAAGACCAAAACTCCGGAGAGCGTCGCCAAGCCATCCGTTGCCGTTGCCGGCTGACTCTTCCTTACACCCTGCGGAGGAAACATAGCCTCGCAACTGACGATCAGTGCGAGGCTATGTTTTTGCCAAAACGGAAGGTTGGACCAACCGAGTAGCGGACGGTCCAGGTTCCGTTTGCCAGCAGGTCGTTGAAGAGTCTCCAGTAAACAAGATCGGTCTGCATGCGAAGGCCGATGTGTCGAGTCGCATTCCAGTCGAAACCTCCGCCGAAACCATAGAAGCCGGTCCAGTCAACCTTCTCACCCGCCGGGACGAGTTGCTCGACGATGGCGGTGGCTACGGGATCGGTTGGGTGCGGCGTTACTTTCTGGCGGATCGCCCCCAAAGATGGGCGGACGAAGAGAGTCACCGGTTTGAGATGCCGGTAGGTCAGCTGCGGACCGAGCGCGAAGGTTTGAGAGAACGTGTCCAATGGGACGACAAGCTGATAGTTCGGAGGGATTACGCCCTCTTCGATCAGCTCTTCGATCTCTAACCCCAGCTCCTGTTGCAGCGACGTCTTCAACAGGTTTGCTGTCAGGGAGTTGTGACCAGTGACAACCGAGTAGTCAAAGCCCATGGAGAGCCAGGTGCGAAGGTTTTCTCCGGCCTGAAGGTGAAAACCGCGTTCCGCGAGGTTGAGCTCGGGAGTTTGGAAACCGGTAAAACCAGCGTAGAGATCGTATCGCTCGACGTCAGTTTGTTGCGAAAAGGCCTGGACGAATGTCAGGAGCAGGGCGGCGAAGATAAGAAGAAACAACCGGAGCCTGTGGAAGGTCAGGAACATACGCAACTCCTTCACTAACGGGGATGAGAAACCGGCCAATTCGCCGCACAGGCACTATGGGTCAAGCATTTGCAGGATGCGAGCACGAATCCTGAATGGCTTTCTCCTAAGTCCCGCCGTATCAGACTCGCGGCAGCAATGCCTTGTCAATATCGCGTCAATATCTTTTTGACTATTGGACCAAATTGGGCAAGCTTTTTCGCCTGGCGCCTGTTTCGCTCTACAATATTGGGAAGGCACCGCGTCAGAGGCAGCTTTGTATCCGCCCTGGGCCGCGGTGCATCTTTTTTATATGATTGAACATCCGGTTCCTGAAGCCCTTACCTTTGACGACGTCCTGCTCGTTCCTGCCTATAGTGACGTAGTTCCTGCCCAAGTGAGCACCCAGACGCGCCTGACGCGACGCATTGTGCTCAACACACCGTTGCTGAGCGCGGCGATGGACACGGTCACCGAATCGCGGCTGGCGATTGCAATGGCGCAGCAGGGCGGGCTGGGAATCGTTCACCGGAATCTTAGCCCCGAGCAGCAGGCGAGCGAGATCGACAAGGTGAAGCGGTCGGAGAGCGGTATGATCGTCGATCCGGTGACGATGACCCCGGATCAGCTGATCTCCGATGCTCTTGAAGTGATGCGACGCTACAAGATTTCGGGCGTTCCGGTTACTCAGAACCGGAAGCTGGTGGGTATTCTCACGAATCGCGACCTGCGATTCGAGACACGGACCGATATTCCGATTCGCGATGTGATGACGAAGGAAAACCTCATTACGGTTCCGGTCGGCACGACGCTTGAAGAAGCGGAGCTGATTCTGCATCAGCATCGTGTGGAGAAGCTGCTGGTGGTGAATGGCGACTATGAGCTGAAGGGGCTCATCACCGTTAAGGACATTCAGAAAAAGCTGAAATACCCAAATGCATCGAAGGACGAGCAGGGACGGCTCCGCGTGGGCGGCGCGATTGGCGCGACCGGCGATTTCCTGGAGCGGGCTGCGGAACTGGTGAAGAACCGCGTGGATGCGCTGTCAATTGATTCGGCGCATGGACACTCCTCGCGTGTGCTTGAAGCGGTGCGGCTGGTGAAGAAACAATTCCCCGACGTGGAACTGCTGGCGGGCAACATAGCGACCTATGAGGGTGCGAAGGCGTTGATCGAAGCGGGCGCGGACGCGGTAAAAGTGGGCATCGGGCCGGGATCGATCTGCACGACGCGCATGGTCACGGGCGCGGGCATGCCGCAGATTACGGCCGTCAGCGAGGCCTATCGCGCGGGGCGCGAATTTGACATTCCGATCATTGCGGACGGCGGCATCAAGTATTCGGGCGATCTGGCCAAGGCGATTGCGGCGGGCGCAAGCGCGGTGATGATCGGGTCGCTGTTTGCGGGCGTGGACGAGAGTCCGGGCGAGACGATTCTCTATCAGGGACGGACCTTCAAGGCATATCGCGGCATGGGCTCGCTTTCGGCCATGGCGCAGGGCTCGGGCGAGCGGTATTTCCAGGGTACGCAGGATATGCCGGAGGCTCCCACGCGGGCGGAAGGGGTTGTCACGCGCGAGCGCAACGGGCAGAACCGGCTGGCAAAGTACGTCCCGGAGGGCATTGAGGGGCGGGTGCCGCATCGCGGTCCTCTGGAGGCGATGATTTATCAACTGGTCGGCGGGTTGCGATCGGGCATGGGTTACCTGGGCTGCGGATCGATTGAGGAGCTGCAGACCAAATCGCGCTTTGTGCGGATTTCGAATGCCGGATTGCGCGAAAGCCATGTCCACGACGTGATCATCACGCGTGAGGCTCCGAACTATCACGTGGAATAGGCTGGGAGGGGTACCCCTCCCCCTTCGGTAACTGTTTCATTCTGCGATGTTTATTGGATTTAGCCGCGTAAGTGTCTGATTCTACTGGTGAGTGGTTGTAACTGTTTGACTCTAGGATGGTTTCAGCTTCCCGCTCGCCAAATCGAATCTCGCCCATCGGGCAGTCTTCTCTTAGATTTCCCGCTATTTCAAGTTTAGCGAGTTCAGGGCTAAAACCGGCGTGTCTTGCGACACGGTTAAACTGTTCTATTTTCTCAGCTTAGTAGCGAGATTCGGATTTCATGGGCTTGACAACGCCCGGGTATTCGCTTCGCCGAGTGATATGCCCTGCAAGGTGCTACGCATGGCTGGCTGACGCTCATTGGCTTGCAGCGCTGGCTTCCTCGAAAAGACGCATTGCCAGGAGTCCATTTCCGACTGCACCGCCGGCGCGAAGCGCTGCCGCAATGAAGACGGTTTCTGCAATTTCTTCGCGAGTCGCGCCAGCTTCAACTGCGTTGTTGATGTGTGCCTCGATGCAATAGGCGCACTGAGTAGTCAGAGCGACGGCCACGGACATCAGTTCCCGGTACTTTGCCGGGATGGCTCCATCGTTTCGTTCTGCAGTTCGTTTCAGGTTCAGGAACGCCGCAGCCTCTTTGGGGGCAGCGTTCATGAGGCTTTTGGTATATGCACGGTCCTTCGGGCTTTGGTAATCGGACGTATCTGTTTTCATTGGCCATCCATACTATTGTTTTGGCAATCACAGGGTCTATTTTCCTGTGAGATACCGGCCCTTGTCGCATACTGCTTCGCTTCGTTTGCGCAGGATTACCCTCGTTCCCTTTCTCCAGTCTTCGTTGACGCCGATGAGCTCCCATGGAATTTCTGGTGACAGATGTTTCAGGATGGTGTCGGTGGCTGGGTGGATTCGAAACGCCGGCGCTATCAGATAGAGCAGCGGCGTCTGTTCGGAGATCTCGATGCCGGGAAAATAGCCATGTCTCTGAAAGGCATTTTCGCGATGAAGCTGACGGACCCGGCACCAGTAGTCCAGAGCCTGTAGGGGCAAGTGGAGATCGTCGTCGGCCTTGACTTCAAGGACGGCCAATCGGCCGGACCGGGTGATGGTGAGGAGATCGATCATGCCACGATCTCCGGCGGCAAATGCGGGCACCTGAGTGTAGAGGATGTCGCAGCGGATGGATGGCTCGACGGCAGCGATGTCGCGGCGAAGGACGGACTCCAGCCATCGTTCGGGCTGGAGACGGTAGAGCGGATTGCTCATCGTGCCGCTGGCGTGACGATTCTCGAAGAGGCGCTGCGTGAGGTTGCGGAAGAGATCTTCGGTTTCCGGAATTAGCGGCGTCTCGTTAGCGCCCGCGCCAAAGGTGACCTCATCGCAGCGGGAGAAGGAGTGCGCGGAGTAGCCACCCCGGATGCGGGCGAACTCGAGTCCGTGAAGAGCAAAGGAAATCTCGGTAGAGCTGTTCGTGCGGATTTCGGTAACGGCACGCATGCCCGGATCGAACAGCGTTAACAGGCGATCGACCGCCGCGCTGGAACGTTTCAGGGCGGCGTGGGGTGCGAAGGCATGAACCAGTCTTACGTAGAGGTTTCCACTATCTCTGCAATCGATCGGCGTCAACTCTTCCGATCTGCTGTCGAGTTCGTAAAGCTCCCACTGGGCGGAGGGGCTGAGCCACGCCATCCTGGCTTTGGTGGTATCGGATATTCCCGAGGGAAGGACGATCTTAAGTCCCTGGAAGAGCTTTCTGCCACCTGCATGCTGACGGCAGTGAGCAAGCCAAAGGATGCCCAGCGTGAGAGCGCCGTCGATGGTGGGTTGCGGCTCTTCGGGATTGACGGCGAGGATCGCACAGGCTGTGATGCCCCGACGCAAAACTCCGCGAGCGTAGGCTGGTCCGAAACTGTTCTCGAGATCGGCCGCGGTGGACAGGCTTTCGATAGACCAGCCGGCATAGGCGCGGAGAAGAACCCGTTCCAACAAGCGCTGATATTTTGCGCGTGACGCTTTCCGGCTGGAAGGGGAGCGGCGATCGCGTCCGGGAACGATTTCCAGCGTCTGAGGATCGGTCCGGCCGAAACGACGGGTTTCGATGCGGAGCATATCCTTGCGGGGCCGGAGACTGCAGACGGTGCGGACCAGATTGTGCTCATCCGACCAGAGATGAAGGAGGCACCGGCCATGTTCGGCCGTGATGGAGTAATGGGCGGACGCCATTTCGAAGATGACGCGGCCGCCGTCCAGGACCGCGGCCTGTTGGTGCTCGGTGAAGAAATCTTCGAGCGCACGGGCCAGGTCCGCGGCGGGGGTTTCAGCTATGGCCAGAGGCATTGCGTCGATGATGCGCAACGCGGGAAGCGGGCATCAAGCGAATTGCTACCAGCCGCGACTCTTTCGTAACTGAGTAATGTGCGCGACGTGATGGTGGGAGTGCCAGCCGTACATTGCGGCCTGCCGGGCGAGCGTCGTGCGGCCCGTCTCCGGATGCGTGTAGCCGCGCTCCCAGTCCGCGGGCTGGAGGGATTCGAAGAGAGCGACCCAGCGGCGGTGGAGGGGATCGAGAAGCTCGATTGAGATTTCGGCGGGGAGGGTGAGGCAGTCGTGAAGCTCGGCCCACAGCTTTTCGTCGTAGGGCTTCATCTCCGGCCAGTCTTCGGTCAGAGCCTGGCGGGTGCGGCAATAGGCGTTCAGGTGACTGTCAGCAACGTGATGAACGAGCTGACGGACAGTCCATCCGCCTTCGCGGTAGGGGGTGTCGATCTGAACGCGGCTCAGACCGTCGACAGCGGAGCGGATATTTTCAGGCAGCGCGGCCAGGGTCGCGATATAGCCATGAATCTGCTGAGGTCCGATGGTTTCGGGACAGGTGAACTTGCCTATGGGGTAGCAGGGATCGTAGTTAACCGGGGTTGCCATGGACTAGCAGTATCCCATATGAGGATGTGGCTGAAAACGGGGAACGGGTGCGGTTCCGGAGATGCCGCACACCCGTTTCCGTTTTCTTTACTGGTGCGGGCCAGAGTGGTGATGGTGGTGATGGCGGTGATGATGGTGCGGTGCTGCGAAGGCAGAGGCCGAGAACAACAGCACCAGGGAGAGCACGAGAAGCTTTTTCATGGGTTAATCCTAGCAATAAGTGGGTCACTGAGCTGTGGAAGCTTTTGACACGCCTCATAGGAGTTACGGGCCCATCGCATTTATCTCTGGCTCCCAAAAGCATAGAATTAAGGAGTTGTCCTTCGGAAAGTCCCAGGGTACCCATGGCTCAAGTGCAATCCTCACAGCACAAGCAATATTTCTTCGATAAATTCGGCATCACAGAGCGGCTGTTGGAGCGCTGCCTGGGTGAAGCGCTGTCCGCGGGCGGCGACTACGCCGATCTCTATTTCGAATCAGTGGCTTCGACCTCGATCGGGCTGGATGAATCGCTGGTGAAATCGGCCAGCCAGGGAGTGAGCGCGGGCTGTGGAATTCGGGTAGTCAGCGGAGAGCGGACAGGGTATGCCTACACGGACGACCTGTCGGCTGACCGACTCCTGCGGGCGGCGAAGACAGCAGCCCTGATTGCCAGCGGACCGGCAAAACAGCCGGTTGTGGGATTCAAGGAGAATTTATCTCAGCCGAGCCTTTATCCGGCCCCGGCGATCGATCTGGACTCGGATTTGTCGGCCAAGCTGGACCTGGTGATGCGGGCGGACCGCGAGGCCCGGGGCTATGACTCGCGAATCACGCAGGTACGTGCCGGATATTCGGATGAGCTGCGGCGGATTTTGATCGCGGCTTCGGACGGAACCTATGCCAGCGATACGCAGCCGCTAGCCCGGCTGAATGTCTTTGTTCTGGCAAAAGAGGCTGAGCGGACGGCTAAGGGATCGTCGGGCGGCGGCGGACGGGTGGAAATTGACTTCTTCCAGACGGAGAAGACCCCGGAGCACTTTGCGCGGGAGGCGGCGCGGCAGGCGATTCTGCAGCTTGGCGCGGTTGCGGCTCCGGCTGGCGAGATGGAGGTCGTGCTGGGGCCGGGATGGCCGGGGGTCCTGCTGCACGAGGCGGTCGGGCATGGCCTGGAAGCGGATTTCAATCGCAAGAAGACTTCGGCATTTGCCGGGCTGATTGGGCGCTCGGTTGCCAGCTCCAAGGTTACGGTGGTCGACAATGGCACGATGCCGGGACGGCGCGGGTCTTTGAATGTGGATGATGAGGGATCGGCTACGCAGGAGACGGTGCTGATTGAGAACGGGGTTCTCAAGGGATATCTGAGCGACAAGCTTTCTTCGCGGCTGATGAATATGCCGCATACCGGCAACGGCCGGCGGGAAAGCTATCAGCAGATTCCCATGCCGCGCATGACGAATACCTACATGCTGGCGGGCGAGGATGCCCCGGAAGATATTATTCGCAGCGTGAAGCGCGGGCTGTACGCGGTGAACTTTGGCGGCGGCTCGGTGGATATCACGAGCGGCAAGTTTGTTTTTTCGGCGAGCGAGGCGTACCTGATCGAAGACGGTAAGGTGACGGCGCCGGTGCGGGATGCGACGTTGATTGGGAATGGACCGGAGGCGTTGAAGTATGTCTCCATGGTGGGCAATGACCTTGAACTGGATGAAGGCGTGGGCACCTGCGGCAAAGACGGGCAGAGCGTTCCAGTTGGCGTCGGTATGCCGACAATCAAGCTGGATCGCATGACGGTAGGCGGCACCGGTGGCCGGTAACACAACACGAAACGGGAGACATCTATGGATGTAGTCGCAATCAAAAGATTTTTTACTACGACCGAGGGCGGACGGGTCTATGACTGGGAGACGATCTCAGTGTTCGAAGCTCTGAAGCTTGCTGAGCCTATGCTTCGCTGCTCGGAGTGCCACGGGGCGGTTCGGCTGTATCGTGCGAATCCGGATGGCAGTACGGTTTCGCGCGCGGAGCATCGCAAGCGGAATCCGGGATGCTCGCTGGATGAGCGCTTTGATGGGAACAAGAAGATGGCGGAGCTGGCGATTCACTGATCGATGGCCACTTTGACTGAGAGCAGGATCGATCTGAAGCAGCTGGCCTCCGATATTGTGGCCAAGGCGGTCAAGGCGGGCGCAAGCGACGCCGAGGTTACGATTCGCGAGGGCGATGAGTTCTCCGCCGGCGTCCGCATGGGTGAGGTAGAGACGCTGAAGGAGTCGGGCTCGCGGGGCGTGGGAATCCGCGTGCTGATGGAGGCCGAACACGGCTACCGCGTGGCCAGCACATCTACCAGCGACTTTACACCGGAGGGCATTGAGCATCTGGTGAAAGGCGCACTGGCGCTGGGTCGCGTGACTTCCGTGGATAGCTTCGCCGGGCTGGCGGAAACCGGTGAATTCGGCTCCCTGCCGGGTGATCTTCAGCTCTATCACGACGACGTTTATTCGCTGCCCACCGCCGAGCGGATTGAGTATGCGCGGCGGGCCGAGGCAGCTGCTCTTGCTGCGGATACGCGGATTACGAATTCTGCCGGGGGCAGCTTTGACGCCTCGACGGGGCGTAAGACCTTTGCGAACTCGCGCGGCTTCGCGGGTGAATATGAAGCTTCGTCCTGCTCGATCTCATGCAGTCCGATTGCGCTCGGCAAGAGCGGCGAGATGCAGCGGGATTACTGGTACACCTATGCGCGGTCATTAAAGAAGCTGGCTTCTCCAGAGTCGGTTGGCCTGGAGGCTGCGCGGCGGACGCTGCGGCGGCTGGATGGACGGCGGGTGAAGACGCAACAGGCTCCTCTGATTTTCGCTCCGGAGATTGCGCGGTCGCTGATTGGGGCGATCTTCGACGCGGCGAGCGGGGACAGTATCTATCGCGGAGCTTCGTTCTTTGCCGGCAAGCTTGGAGAGCAGGTGGCGGCTGAGTCGGTGACGGTGATTGACGACGGGACGATGGTTGGCGGCTTTGGGACTTCTCCCTTTGATGGAGAGGGCTTGCCTTCGCGGCGGACAGTGATCGTCGAGCGAGGCGTGCTGTTGAACTACCTCCTGAATACCTATACCGGACGAAAACTGAACATGAAAAGCACGGGCAGCGCTTCACGCGGTTTGGCTGGGAATCCGGGGATTGGCGCTGGGAATCTTTATCTCGAGGCCGGAGATCAGTCCGCTGATGAGATTCTGCATTCGGTGGAATCCGGGCTTTATGTCACGGAACTGATTGGACAGGGCGTAAACATGGTCACCGGCGACTACTCGCGCGGAGCTTCGGGAATCTGGATTGAGAACGGCGAGCTGACCTATCCGGTGCAGGAGATCACTATCGCGGGGAATCTCAAGGAGATGTTCCGTAACATTACGGCCATTGGAAATGACCTGGAATTTCGCGGCTCCGTGGCTTCGCCTACGCTGCGCGTGGACGGCATGACGATCGCAGGGGAATAGACTTCTTTTCTCGGGTGATCCGGCGTGCTCTCCAGTTCTCTCAAATTTGATTCGGCGAATCCACCGTGGACGGAGATCCCTGCTCAGGCGGGGATTTTCGCGTTGTTTGGTGCTGACCCGCGCGCGGAACCTTACCTCAGCCGCACTCCTAACCTTCGCAAGCGATTGCGGCGCCTGCTCGATCCGAAACCGGAGCAGTCGAAGCGACTGCGGCTGGCGGAGAGCGTGGCTCGGATCGAATACACGCTTACGGGGTCGGATTTTGAGGCGTGGCTACTGCTCTATGACGCTTCTCTGGCTGCTTTCGGCGACCGGGCGCGGAAGCGGCTGCACCTGCGGCCTCCGGTGTTTCTGCGGATGGCGATGGAGAATGCGTATCCGCGGGTTTATGTGACCAATCGGATTACGAAGGCGGCGGCGAACGATCTGTTTGGCCCGTTTCCTTCCCGGGCGTCTGCTGAAAGCTTTCTGGAAGGGATGCTGAATCTCTTCGAGCTGCGCCGCTGCACAGACGATCTGCATCCCGATCCAAGCTTTCCGGGGTGCGTTTATTCAGAGATGAAGAAGTGTATGGCCCCCTGCTTCAAGGGCTGTACCGACGAGCGCTATGCACAGGAGGCGGCTGCAGTCCATGCCTTCCTGGCAACGCGTGGGCAGAGCCAGATCGCGGAATTGATCCGGGAGCGGGATGCGGCTTCGGCGGAGCTGGATTTCGAGCGGGCGGCGGAGACTCATGCGCGGCTGACGAAAGTGGAGGCGGCGGTTGCGGGGCTGGCTCCGGCGGTGCGCGCGCTGGCGCAGTTGACTGGAGCCATCGTGGAACCCTCCGAGGTACCGGAGCAGGTAAAACTCTTTTTTCTGCACAAGGGATGTCTGACCGGGCCGGTTTCCTACTCGGTGGTTGGCATGCGTCACCAGAATGAGCAGTCGGGGTCGTCTTCTCTCTTCGCACAGCCGGTGGCGATTGAAGCTGTTCCGCTGGCAGAAGGCGGTGCTCCCCTGGTCAAGCTGGCGGCTCGGGATGTGCTGGAGGCGAGGCTGGAGGAGTCTCTGGCGGAATTGCGGACGATGCAGGCCGGAATTCGCGGCGGGACGCAGCAGACGGCGGATCATCTTTGCCTGTTCAGCAGGTGGTACTACCGTCCGCAGACGCGACGGGTGGGTGAGGTTTGTTTTGCTGATGCGGGTGGAGAGATTGCGAAAAGGCCATTGCTGCGTGCGATTTCGCGGGTATACCGGTCCGGGCAGGATGCTTCCTGATGCGACTGGCCAGCGAGTGAGCGCGTTCGGAGCGAGAGTTCACGGCGTAATCAGGAAACCGCAGGTCCTTCGACTCGCTTCGCTCGCTCAGGATGACGACACTAGTGGGTGGGCAGGAGATCCGACGGCAAATAGTTCTTCTGCGAGGCAGCCGATTTTCCGGACGGCTGCTAAACTTGACTCATCTTGGTAGAGCTACTTCCATCGATTTTGTCTGCGGACTTTGCCCGGCTGGGTGAAGAGGTTCAGGCTGCCGAGCGCGGCGGCGGAACCGTGATCCATGTCGACGTCATGGATGGCCATTTTGTGCCGAATCTTACGCTGGGGCCGCCCGTGGTCAAATCTTTGCGCAAGGTGACTCATCTTCCGCTCGATTGCCACATGATGATCGATAATCCCGGCGAGTTCGTCGAACCTTTTGCGGATGCGGGCGCGAACTGGATGAGCGTCCACTTTGAAGCCTGCCGGCATCTGCACCGAACGCTGGAGCTGATTGCGCATCATGGGATGCAGCCGGCGGTGGTGATTAATCCGGCGACGCCGGTCGACCTGCTGATTCCGGTCCTGGGAATGGTGCACCATGTGCTGGTGATGAGCGTGAACCCCGGATTCGGAGGCCAGAGCTTCATCCCGTATTCCCTGAACAAGATCCGGCGACTGAAAGAACTTCGCCAGGAACTGGGGCTGAGTTATAGGATTGAGGTTGACGGAGGCGTGGCTCACGATACGATTGCCTTGGTCGTCGAAGCAGGAGCGGAGCTGCTCGTCGCCGGGAGCGCTGTTTTCGGAGCAGGAAATCCGGAGCAGGATGCACGTGAACTGCTTGAGGCCGCGCAACTGGCTGCAGAGCGGATGCAAAGCGAACGCCCGGTCGCGACAGGCGGCCAGTTCTAAGCCCTGTCAATTTGAGGTGTTATGAATCGCGTTATTACCCAGATTGCCGTAGTCGGTTTGTGCGTGATGTTGATGCCCTCGGCGCACGCTCTTGGCAAGAAAAAGAAAAAGCAGGGCGACCTGAGCGCAAATCCGCTGGCCGATGTGAAGTCGAAGCAGCCGGATAAGGAACTCTTCGACAAAGCCATGCTGGCCCTGAAGAAGGGCAAGTTTGACGTTGCCCGCCTGGACCTGCAGACGCTGCTCAACACCTATCCCGAGACCGAATACGCGATGCGCGCAAAGCTGGCCATCGGCGACACCTGGTACCGGGAAGGCGGGTCAGCCGCGCTGACGCAGGCAGAGGCCGAATACAAGGACTTCATCACCTTCTTCCCGAACACTCCGGAAGCGGCCGAAGCACAGATGAAGGTTGGCGACATCTACTTTCAGCAGATGGAGAAGCCGGACCGCGATCCGCAAAATGCGGTTCACGCGGAGCAGGAGTATCGCACGATGCTCCAGGACTTCCCGGATTCCCCGCTGATTCCGCGCGCGAAGCAGCGACTGCGTGAGGTGCAGGAAGTTCTTGCCCAGCGGCAGTTCGAAATCGGGTCCTTCTATGCATCACGCGAGAATGCCGGCGCATCCATTGCGCGGCTGCAGACGGTAGCCGACACCTATCCCCTGTTCAGCCAGAGCGATCAGACGCTGATCACGCTCGGCGATGAATATGCGACCCAGGCGCAGAAGGTCAGTGTGTTGAATATTCCTCCGGCTGCGAAGACGGAGTTGATCAGGGTCTACAACGATCGCGCCGCGGCGGCGTGGGAGCGCGTCGTTCTGCGGTACCCGATGGCTCCTCACGTGGAAGATGCGAAGGATCGGCTGATCGCTCTGGGCCGGCCGGTTCCGGAGCCTACGCAGCAGGAGTTGGCCGAGAGCGAGGCGGAAGAAGGCAGCCGGATCAATGTAAAGCTGAAGGATCGCGCGTTGCTGCTCGTGAAGCATGGTCCGTCTACGATTGAATCGGCTCGCGTAGGTGAGCCCTCATTGACTGATCCTGCTCCGACGCTCGCTCCTGATGTCAACAAGCAGACGATGGCGACCTTTACGGCGGCCATGAAGGGCGAACCGATTCCCGGTGTCTCACCGAAGACCGGCGAAGACGCAACGGCTGTAGCAATCAGCAACGGGACGGCTCCTCCGCGCACCGATCAGCCCGCGACCCCGCTCAAGTTTGAGACCGTACCCGATGCGGGCGGCACAAGCGGAAGCACCGTAACGGTGGAAATCCCAAGCGGTAATTCTGGATCAACATCTTCGGGCAGCGATGCCGCGCCCTCTGGCGGTGGTGGAAACGCAGCGGCTCCGGCCAGCGGAGCGGCCGGCGGAGCACCTGTCGGAGCATCCGGAGCAGGATCTGCGGCGATCGCTACACCGCTGAGGGAAGGGTCGCCGGATGGAACTGTGAAAGCCCCAGCGGAGACTCCGGCGGTGAGCGCTGTAGGTCCGGTTGAGAACAAGCCGCTGCCGGCGATCGACAAGCCGGCCGAGGCGGGCCAGCAGATTAACGACGTCAAGAGCGGCGGCGCGCAGGTCAACACCGGTACAACAGCCAGCGGGAAGAAGTCGAAGAAGGCGCCTTACAACTCCAAGGACGAGTCTTCCAGCAAGCACAAGAAGAAGAAGGGTATCGACAAGCTGAATCCCTTCTAGAACAGTTTGCAGCTGTTCCCAGAGGCCGCCTCCGGGCGGCCTTTCCATTTATTCGAGACAGCGAAGCGCCTCACTATCGCGGCTTCGCGGCGCAACCGCATGAATCCCGCGGGTATACACCTGCCGGAGAATGCTCTATCGTGAAGAATTGGACTGTCCGGAATGCCCCACGACCTCGAGAAAGCTTATGATCCCACGGCGATTGAAGACCGATGGGCCGCCTATTGGGTAAGCGAACGCCTGTTCGACCTGCCGTCCCCTGAATCTTCTCCTGAACGCGCTCCATTCACCATTCTGCTGCCTCCGCCGAACGTTACGGGCCGGCTGCACATGGGGCATATGCTCAACCAGACGGAGATGGATATCCTCACGCGCTGGCACCGAATGTGCGGCGACCCAACGCTGTGGCTACCGGGCACCGACCACGCGGGCATTGCCACGCAGATGATGGTGGAACGCCAACTTCTCAGCGAAGGTACGACGCGGCAGCGGCTTGGCCGGGAGGCGTTCATCCAACGCGTCTGGTGCTGGAAGCAGCATTACGGCGGCGCGATCCTGGAACAGATGAAGCGGCTGGGCGCGAGCGTGGACTGGTCGCGCGAATACTTCACCATGGACGAGAACCTGTCCATTGCGGTGAAGGAAGCATTTGTCCGCCTCTATGAGCAGGGGCTGATCTATCGCGGGAAATACATCGTCAACTGGGACCCAGTGCAGCAGACAGCCGTCTCGGATCTCGAAGTAACGCACGAGGAGCGTATCGGCAAGCTCTATCATGTGCGCTATCCGCTGGCCGATGGAAGCGGCTCGATCACGATTGCCACGACGCGGCCGGAGACCATGCTGGCCGACGTTGCAGTGGCCGTGAATCCTGACGATGCGCGCTATCACGCGTATCACGGCAAGCTGTTGCGGCTGCCTCTGAGCGCGGTAGAAGGCGGCGCCGACCGGGAGATTCCTGTCATCACGGATAGCTGGGCGAATCCGGAGTTCGGAAGCGGCGCGGTCAAGGTGACTCCCGCGCACGATCCTAATGATTTCGCTATTGGGGAGCGTCACAATCTGCCGCAGTTGAGCGTGATGGACGAGACTGCGCATATCGATCTGCCGGGCTCGCCCTATCACGGGCTGGATCGGTATGCCGCGCGCGAGCGGATCGTCGCGGACCTTCGCGAGCTCGGCCTGCTCGTGGATGTAAAAGATCACTCGATGGCCATCGGCCTTAGCCAGCGCAGTGGTGCGGTGGTTGAGCCGCGCCTTTCGACACAGTGGTTCGTGAAGATTCAGCCGCTTGCGGACAAAGCCATAGCCGCAGTCGAGCAGGGACACATCAAGTTCACTCCCGATCAATACGCGAAGACCTATTTCGAATGGATGCGGAACATCCACGACTGGTGCATCTCGCGACAGCTGTGGTGGGGACATCGCATTCCTGCATGGCATTGCGCTGCCTGCAGGCAAATCACCGTGGCGCGCGATACACCGACGGAGTGCCTGCACTGCGGTGGCGAAGAGATCACGCAGGAAACGGATGTGCTGGATACGTGGTTCTCGTCCGGCCTGCTTCCCTGCTCTGTTTTTGGATGGCCTGCGCGTACGCGCGATCTCGACATCTTCTATCCCACGCAGCTGCTGCTCACGGGCTTCGACATTCTGTTCTTCTGGGTGGCGCGCATGATCATGCTGAGCTGCCACTTCATGCTGGATGTACCGATGGCGAATGGATCACAGCGGACGCTCAAGAACGCGGTGCCGTTCCGCGAAGTTTATATCCACGCGCTGGTGCGCGATGCCGATCGGCAGAAGATGTCGAAGACCAAAGGCAATGTCATCGACCCGATCGAGATCGTAAGCAGATTCGGGACAGACGCGGTACGCTTTACTCTGGCTGCGATGGCTTCTCCCGGAACCGATATCGCCTTCAGCGAAGCGCGTACCGAAGGGTATCGCGCCTTTGCAAACAAGATCTGGAATGCGGCGCGTTTCATCTTCATGAATGTGGACCGGGCGGCTGAGGTTGGGATCAGCGTCGATCCTTACTCGCTGGCTGATTCGCTAGGACCGGACGGCGGCGCGCCCATCGAAGCACGATGGATCGTTTCACGCCTGAACCATACTGCCGCGGATGTGAACAAGGCGCTGGGCGAATATCGATTCCACGAAGCCGCCAACCTGATTTATCAATTTTTCTGGGGCGACTTCTGCGACTGGTACCTGGAGATCGTGAAGCTGCGACTGGACTTCAATCCGGGGGGCGACCGATCGTCGGCGAGGTCTGCGCTTACTACGCTGCTGGCCACGTTTGAGGCAGCGCTTCGATTGCTTTCTCCCTTCATGCCGTTCATCACCGAGGAGCTTTGGCATGCGGTGTACGATGGCCAGCCTCCGGCGAAGTCGATTGCGCTTTCGCGCTATCCTCAGCCTCTGGATGAGGCTCTCGACAGCGCCGTCGAGAAGGATATGGCGACGCTGCAGGAGCTGATCGTCAACATTCGCGCGGCCCGGAAAGAGCTAGGCGTTCCAGAGAAAGAGCTGGTGCAGGTGCGGGTGCGGAGTGAAGCCGCTACTCGCTTCGACGAGACGCTTGCGATTATTCAAAAGCTGGCGCGTGTCTCCGCCCTGGATTCGGTTACACATCTGGAAGGAAGCGGCATTCGCTCTACGGCTGCGTTTGACGTGCAGGTGGTGTATGAGCGCGTAATCGATGTTGCAGTGGAGCGCGAACGACTGACGAAAGAGCTGACGCAATTCGAGAAGGAGCAGGCCAACGCTGCACGCCAGCTCACGAACGAAGGCTTTCTGGCGAAGGCTCCGGCCCACGTTGTGGAAGGCATACGCAAGCGCGCGGCTGAGCTTGTTGTCCTGATCGAGAGGACACGCAAGGCGCTCGACCAGCTGGGATAGGGGTAGATATGGATTGGAAGAGCAAGAAAATCGAGGCCATCCTGGAGCAGGCCCTGCTCGAAGATAAGGCTACGAGCGACGTGACCACGGCGATCACCATCGATCCCAGCCTGCGCGCGTCCGCCACGGTGATCGCCAAGCAGGATTGCGTCGTTTGCGGTCTGGGCTGCATACCACGCTTCCTCGATATTTACGCGCGACTAGATAAACGTAACAGCGGCCGTTACGAGGTGATCAGCCATCCAGAGATGTTCGACGGCGTGCGGGTCAAAAAAGGGCAGGCCATCGCGGTGATTCGCCACAATGCCCGCGTGATCCTGGCATGCGAGCGCGTGATCCTGAATCTGATCCAGCGAATGAGCGGCATTGCGACTCTGACGCGCCAGCACGTGGACGCGATCGCGGGGACGAAGACCAAGGTTCTGGATACGCGCAAGACGATTCCCGGCCTGCGTGTGCTCGATAAATATTCCGTGCGGTGCGGAGGTGGCGAGAATCATCGGCTCGATCTCTCGGACGGCATTCTCATCAAGAACAATCACATCTCGCTCGGCGGAGGCATCGAGAAGGTGCTGGCCCGCGCACACGAACTGCGTCAGCCGGGACAGACGATCGACATCGAAGTCCGCACCTTCGATGAGCTAAGAGCGGCACTGGATCACGGGGCCGAATCCCTACTACTGGATAACATGTCGCCTGCGGATGTGAAAAAGGCGCTGGCGATCATCGCCGAGCGTGGTGGGAAGATTCCTACGGAGGCTTCCGGCGGCATCGTCCTTGAGAATATCCGCAAGTATGCGATGGCGGGCGTGGACTATATTTCCGTGGGCGCTCTTACACACTCGGCGACCGCCGTCGACATCAGCATGCGCATTACAGCGGAGATTTACTAGCGCATGGATGGGAATCAGGACGGTTTCGATCTCGATGCTCTCAACGGCATGATTGAGGGCACACGCTTCGCGGGAAAGCTGCAGTTTTTCCCGAGCATCCATTCCACAAATACGCATGCGATGGCCGAAGCGGAGGCGGGCGCTCCGGACGGCACAGTTTATTTCGCAGACGAACAGACAGCCGGGCGGGGGCGCGGGGCTCATGGCTGGGCTTCGCCACCGGGGTCTGGGCTCTATGTCAGCGTGCTTCTGCGGCCGCGACTGGCGCCGGCGGACGTGTTGTGGCTCTCGCTGGCTGCGGGCCTTGCCGTACACGATGCCGTGAAGCAAGTGACATCTCTCGAGGCTGACTTGCGATGGCCGAATGACCTGCTATTCGGCAGCAGAAAATTCTGCGGCATTCTTACCGAGCTGAACGCTGAGGTGACACGTGTGCGCCACCTGGTCATCGGCATCGGAATGAACGTGCATCAGGAGCGATTCCCGGATGAGTTGCGCGAGCTTGCAACTTCGCTGCACATCGAAACGGGGCGCGACTGGCCGCGGCAGGAGCTGCTGGCTGCTTTGCTACAATCGCTGGATCGTGAAGTAACGGCGTTGATTTCTTCGACGCCGACGGCGTGTACCGATATTCCCGCACGCCTCGAACGGTCGTCCTCGTGGGTACGAGGCAAGCAGGTCTACGTCGATGAACTTGATGGCTTCGCTGGAGTGACCGAGGGGCTTGATCCGCGCGGCTTCCTTCAAATCCGATCCGCCGATGGATTGCGGACCGTGTTCTCGGGTGGCGTGCGAGAAAAAAAGACGACTTTAAACGGGTGATGGCATGCTGCTGACGCTCAATGTAAACAATACGAACACGGTCATTGCGCTGTATCCGATCACGGACGGCAAGGTTGGCGATCTCCGCATTACATGGAGGATCAGCACGCGGCACGCACAGACGGCCGATGAGTATGGCATCCTGATTCGCAACCTGCTGCAGAGTGAAGGAGTGCAGAGCGACGAGATCAGCGGCATCATTATCGCCTCGGTGGTTCCACCGGTGGATTGGATCCTGCGCCAATTCTGCGAGCGCTATTTCAAGCAGAAGCCGATGTTCATCGAACCGGGTATCAAGACTGGATTGCCGATCCTCACCGATAATCCGAGCGAAGTGGGCGCCGACCGCGTTGCGAATTGCGTGGGAGCGTTTGAAAAATATGGCGGCCCATGCATTGTGGTGGACTTTGGGACGGCTACGAATTTCGACGTGATCTCGCGCAAGGGAGAGTTCCTGGGCGGTGCAATCGCTCCGGGGCTGAATATCTCCGCCGAAGCGCTGTTTGCTCGCGCCGCGCGGTTGCCGCGGATTGAGATCAAGAGACCGGCGAAAGTGATTGGCACGAATACTGTCGACAACCTGCAGATCGGCCTCTTTTTCGGGCACATCGGCCTGGTGGACAGCATTCTGGAGCGCATGATCGCCGAGTTGGGACAGGATACGGTGTGCGTCGCAACGGGTGGCCTGGCGCACCTGATTGCCGACGAGTCGAAGTACATCAAACACGTCAACGACACGCTCACGCTGGAAGGCTTGCGGATCATCTACGAGCGGAATCAAGAACGCGCCCGCGGTGCAAAGCCTCGCCTGCGAGAGAGCAGCGCGCCGATAGGCGATGGAACGTCAAGGAAACATTGAGCTGTATTTTGCAGAATTACTTCAATTACTTTACGGAGATCGAAGAGCATTTTCAGCGGCGGCGCGGGTCTCTGTTGCTGCTTTCCACATTGGACTGGGCGCTGATCGAGACGTGGCGGGAGGCGGCCATTCCGCTCGAAGCGGTTCTGCGTGGCATCGATGGGGCTTTCGACAAATATGACGCGCGGCGATCGCGCGCGCGAGTGCGGCGAGTGAACGGCCTGGCCTATTGCGTGCAAGAAGTGATGGCGGCGGTCGAAGAGATGAAGGAAGCTTCGATTGGCGCGGTGCGGCCGGAGGGTAGCACCGAAGCTGCTCCGGGATTTGAGCAGGAGCGGATTGCAGCGCATCTTCGCGATTGCGCCGCGCAACTGGATGAGGCAAAGTTGAGCAGTTTTACAGCGGAGATTGCGCAAGCCAGCGCCACGAGCCTGCGCGCGATAGCCGATGAAGTCATCATGACTGCTCCGAACCTTGAGGAACTGGAGCGGCGGATGACTGTGATAGAGGAAAAACTGCTGAGCGCCATGACCGCGACCGCGACTGAAGCAGATCTGGTGGCGCTGCGGGAAGAGAGTGCGCGCGAACTTGCTCCTTACCGTGCCCGCATGCAGTCAGCGCAGATTCGCCAGATTGAGCAGCAGTTTCTGCAGAAGCGCCTGCTGGAAAAATATAAGCTTCCCCGGCTGAGCCTGTTCTATATGAGACAGGGATGAAGTTCACGATTGAGAAGGGCATTTACGGTGGCGCGGGACTGGCGCGCGCCGAGGGCAAGGCGATCTTCGTTCCCTTTACTCTGGCCGGTGAAACGGTCGATGCACAGATTACGAAGGATCGCGGGAGTTACGCCGAGGCCGAAGTGGTCAGCGTTGTCGATGCATCGCCTGCCCGGGTTGCAGCTCCCTGCACGTATTTCGGAGAGTGCGGAGGGTGCCATTATCAGCATGCCTCTTACGCGCAGCAGCTTGAGATCAAGAAGCTGATATTGCAGGAGACGCTGGAGCGCGCGCGTCTTTCCGAGATTCCCGAGATAGAGATTCTGACCGCTGAGCCATTTCATTATCGCAATCGCGCACGCTTTCATCTTGATCGGGCAACCTCAATGCTCTGCTACAAGAAGCGCGGCTCGCACGCGAACCTTCCCATTGATGCCTGCCCCATCTCGGCTCCCGTGATCGAGGAGACGCTGGCGGCTTTGAACGTGAACAGCGTTCAGTGGCAGCTGGCGAAGCACTTCGACGAGGTGGAGTGCTTCACGAATGGCAGCGGCCTTCTTCTTACTTTCTGGATGGCACGAAACGCAGGTGCGGCCAGATCTACTCTAGAAGCCCTGTGGCCGAAGTTGAAGGCAGAACTGCCGCTTCTGGCGGGAGCTGCGGTATTTTCGGCAGAACGAGAGAACCAGCGCGCCAGGCTTCTTGCGACAGCGGGCGAGCAGGCGGTGACATATCAGGCTGCAGATGAGAGCTATCGGGTGAGCCTGGGTTCTTTTTTTCAGGTGAATCGCTTTTTGATTGATCCGCTGGCGAACCTGGTTACCCAGGGAACTTCGGGAGCGCTGGCGTGGGATCTTTATGCCGGGGTTGGACTGTTTGCGCGCCGGCTGGCGTCGTATTTCGGGCAGGTTGTTGCGGTCGAGTCGGCTCCCAGCTCGGTGCAGGACCTGCGGCACAATCTTTCGGGGGCGACGCAGCGAGTAGTTGCTTCAACCACGCTCGATTTTCTTCGGCGCGCGCAATCAGTGGCGAAAGAGCGACCTGATTTTGTTGTTGTCGATCCGCCGCGTGCGGGACTGGGGAAGGACGTAACTGCTCTGTTAGGGGAGCTTCGTCCGCAGAGCATTACTTACGTTTCCTGCGATCCGGCTACTTTGTCGCGCGATCTTAAATCTTTGCTAGACTCGGGCTACTCTTTCAAACAACTTCACTTGGTGGACATGTTTCCGCAAACATTCCACATGGAAAGCGTCGCGATGTTGTCGTTGATGTAGCCCAGTTTCGCGGCGAGCGGATTTCGCATGACTGCCACGCTGGCCGCAACCGCTGCTCCCGTTACAACGCGAAGGCCTCGGGTGCTGGGGCGCGCTTCGCGAGTCCATGTACCCTTCCGGCTCCATACCGCTCCCGCCATGCTGGCTGCGCTTTGTTTTGCGAGCGGCATCCTGCTGGCTCACTTCCTTCAGTTCATGCCGGGACTTCTTTTCATCGCTCTGCTGTGCTGCTTCGTTGTTGCAGGCGCCGCGTGCTGGTGGGCTTCGCGGCTTGCGTGGCTCTCGACTTCCCTTCTCTACATCATTCTTGGCGTTTTCTGTTTGAGCGCTGCTCCCGGTGTTGATCAGGAGAGACAACTTGCGCTCATGGCCGATGGCACGCAGCGGCTCGTTGACGGCGAAATTGTGCGGGTTGGCCCTGTGCGCACATTGTCCTCCTCCACTCCGTTTTCGAACAAGATTCGGGAGGAACTGAGTCAGCAGATCGACTTGCGCCTGCGTTCTATTTCGGGGATGGTCTTGTCGAATGCGCTTGTGCAAACGCTGCGGATCACGGTGTATGCACCGGTCGACGCCGCTTTCCCTGCGCTCGCCTGCGGCGCAAAGGTGCGGGGCGTTTTCGCCATGCACACCGAGGAGCAATTTCTCGATCCTGGAGTGTGGGACGCGGGCGCTTATCTGAATAGCCAGGGTATTGGCGCACTGGCCAGCGTGCAGGTCGGACAGATCTCAATTGCTTCGATCGCAGGAACGGGAACGCTTGGCTGCCGGCTTCATTCTCTGGAGGAAGGCTCCAGCGCGAAGATTCTTGGCTTCGCGGATGACGCGCGGAATCGGCGCCTTCCTGATTTTCTCCGCCTGGATAACGCAGATGCGGCAATGCTGGCGGCCATGTTGACGGGCGATCGCTCCTATCTTCGGCATCGACTGAGACAGGGCTTCGAGCGGACAGGATCGTTTCACCTTCTGGTGGTATCGGGGCTACATCTCGGAATCTTTTCAACCGTGATCTTTGCATCAGCGCGACGGCTGAGGCTTTCACACGGGTGGGCGTCGCTGATCACGATTGTCTGCTCGCTTGGCTATGCGGCCTTCGCGGGGTTCGGCCATCCTGTTCAGCGAGCGCTGGGGATGGTGACGCTCTATCTGATCGGACGATTGCTGTGGCGGGACCGCTCCGCCTTTAATGCCATCGGATTGGTTGCGCTGTTCCTGCTGGTTGCGGATCCGGGCTCACTCTTTGATTCGGGCTTGCAGATGACTCTCCTCTCGGTAATTGCCATTGCCGGGCTCGCGGCTCCTATTTCGGAGAGAACGTTCGGGCCGTATCTACGGGCGATGCGCAATTTGAAGGAAATACGAATCGATCCCGCCCTGCAGCCGCGGGTGGCGCAATTTCGTGTGAGCCTGCGCATGCTGGCGCAGTATCTGCGGCCGCTGACGGGCAGATTGTTTGCCTGGACGGCTCTTCCCTTCGGCGTAAGACTGGCCCTGCGCATTGCGGAGTTGCTGGTGGTTTCGATGTCGATTGAAGTGCTGATGATGATGCCGATGATGGTCTATTTTCACCGCGTCACACTGCTGGCACTCCCGGTCAATCTGTTGATTGTCCCGTTTCTCGGGCTCCTGTTGCCTTGCGCTTTGGTTGCGTTTGCGGCGATTGCTCTGGCCCCTTCACTTGCCTTCGTTCCAGCGGCGGCTACGGCCGCCCTGCTGCACTGCGTGACTTTCGTCGTATCGAGCTTCGCCGCGATGCGAGCGGCGGATTGGCGAGCGCCGATGCCCGCTCCGTTGTCGATTGCGCTCTGGATCGGATTGTGCGTTGTGGCGATCTGCCTTGTCCGGCTTCGCCGCTTCGGCCTCATCTCAGGCATCGGCGTGCTGGTCGCGGCGACGGCAGTCATTGTTTTGCCACGGCCGGTGCAATATCGTCCGCATGAACTGGAGATCACGGCAATCGACGTTGGGCAGGGTGATTCCTTACTGGTCGTCACTCCTGAAGGCAAGACTCTGCTGATCGATGCGGGCGGTCTGATTGGCGCCGCGCCTGATTCGAATTTCGATGTTGGCGAAGATGTGGTCTCGCCGATGCTCTGGTCGCGCGGCATTCGTCGGCTCGATGCCATGGCTATCACGCATGCGCATGCCGACCATCTTGGCGGAATGCCTGCCGTTCTCGAAAACTTTCGCCCGCGGGAGCTTTGGGTTGGCAAGAACCCCGATGTCCCCTCGTACGATCATGTGCTGGACATCGCGAAGCAGGTAGGCGCCAGGGTTGAGCCGCATGTCGCCGGCGACTCTTTCTACTTTGGCGGAACTTCGATTCGTGTGCTGGCTCCCACCCACGATTACCAGCCGGGAAATACGCCGACGAACAATGATTCGCTGGTGCTGCGGATGAGCTATGGCAAGACTTCGGCACTGCTGGAAGGGGACGCGGAGGCTCCCAGCGAAGCCGAGATGGTCGCCGCTGGAGGATTGCGATCCGATCTGCTGAAGGTGGGTCATCATGGAAGCAGGACTTCCACAACACCGGCATTCCTGGCTGCTGTCTCGCCGGCGTATTCGGTCATCTCAGTGGGAAGGCGCAATTTCTATGGGCATCCGCGGCGCGAGGTTCTGGAGGAGCTTCAATCGGCGCATGTCAGGACTTTCCTGACCGATATGTCCGGTTTGACGAGCTTCTATCTTGATGGAATGGGTGTGTCGGCTGAGCCCTGGGCGGCAGAACGGCACTGACGCTGGATGGGAATGCAATCAACTGGATACTGCCCTCCGGTCTGGTCATCTTTTTTCTGCGCGGCGGCGTCTATCCCGTTATACGATGCCTCGCAAGGGAGGAATTTGTGTACATGGGCTCACATGAAGCAGAAAGCTCCGCTGATCTTCCTCATCTATCGTTGAACGCTACGCCGGAGGCTTTGCACTCCACTCCGGAAACCGAGCCGCAACAAAGTCCGGAGGAGTTGAAAGAAGAGCAGCGCAAGATCCGCCGGCTGCAAATGATGATGAACATGGTGATGTCGGTCATCGGACAGGATGAATCCTTGACGGTTGACGAGGCCGCGGAGATGGTAGCGGACAGCCGCCGGGCGGCACTGGCCATGTTTCCGGACAAAGAGTTGGCCTACAACCTCATCTACAAGCCGCGCCTCCAGCGGCTGATGCGCGAGCGTTATCGAATCCAGTAAAAATTACTTCTGATCATCCGCAAAAGCTACTTCTGGTCTATGGATGTGAGGCGGAAGGTAATGGTGCCCCAGAAGAGGCGTGCGCGCATCTGGACAGGTATGTGGCGGTCGTCGTCCGTGTACCAGATCCAGATATTGCCGCGGTTCTTCACGATGCCGGCGTCTGCCGTGGGTTCGACGCGCAGGGTTTGAAAGCTCCCTGCGGGCGTTTTGATCTCTTCGCGTCCTTCCACTTTCATGGTGACGGGAACCGTTTTCATGGCGTCAGCCAGAGGCATCTGGAAGCTCTGGCCGATGGTCATGGGTTGCGAAGCCGTGTAGAAGATGGCGGACAGCGAGTCGGTCACGCACGCGGGGATATTTGTCTCCTGGTGCCTGGTGATGCCGGAGATCAGGTTCTTCTCATTCAGGATGGCTTTGCCCTGTGCGGAGTTGAAGCGCAGATCGCTGTTCACCTGGCGGCGGCCTTCGATCAACTGCTTGGAGAAGCTCTCGGAACATCCGGTCACGCGATGGAACGAGGACTGAAAGCGATCGCTGACGCGGAAGAGAAGGTTGACGGCTCCCACGGTATCAGCCGTCACGGTGACGCGCTGCATGTCGCCGTCGGCCTCCTGATGGAAGGAGACGACGCCTGCAGGGAATACGCGCCAGTCGACTGCATAGTTCAGTGTCTGGCGAGCGGGAAACGTGAATCCGGCACGAGGAGCGCGTAGCGCCGGCTCGGTTTGCGGCGGCTCCGCGTTGACATTCGCCAGCAACAGCAGGCAAGCAGGAATCAAGAGCAAACTACGACGCCAAATCAATCAGACACTCACCGGCACGAGATGGGAACGCTCACTTTATTAGATAGAGTCGCAGTAAAAGTGCGGCGTAGATCGCCACTGCGCCTATGAGTGCATTGTACTCGCGGTGCTTTTGATACAGCACGGCCGAAAAGGCCCCGCTTTCTTGCGACTGCCTCATTTCAGGACGGAGGCGAGGCAGGAGGCGAGGCACGCGCTCCGCGTAGGCATCGAAGTCCGGAAATGTTGAGCGCAGAAACTGCTCCTCCCCATGAATAACCGGTACGTAGATGATGGCGAAAAGAGCGGTGAGCGCGACGGCGATCCAAATGCTGCGGGACGCGAGGGCGAAGCCGAAGGCGATCAACATCGAACCGAGGTACAGGGGATTGCGGGTGTAGGCATACGGGCCGGTCACGGTGAGCTCGGCGTTCTTCTTGACGTAGCCGGACGCGTAGGCGCGCAGGCAGACGCCAGGAATGACTAACAGCAGACTCAGACCGATGAGGAGCAGGCTGGGCCTTGCTCTCCAGAGAAAAAATATCGCGAAGGCGAAGCCCAGAGGCACGCGGATTCGCTTCGCAATCCTGTTCCAACCGCCTGCCATCTAGTACGACTCCTTCAAGAGTTCTCTTGCTGCTTCTATCACGGCGCCGGGAGTGATGGTCAACAATCCTGCCTCGGGCTCGGAGCGGCGGGTGTGGTCGCGCCTGCTTTCAGGATGACGCAGGACGCGAAAGTTGCCCCCGAAGGGTCCGTTGCGAGCCGGATCTGTGGGACCGAAGATGGCGACCACGGGCCTGCCCAATGCGGAGGCAAGATGCAACGGACCGGTGTCTCCGGCAATGACCAATGCCGCTTTGCGCGTGATGGCAATGAGCTCGGTCAGCGTTGGCTGGACTGGATAGATAAAGTCTCCGGCGATCCGGCGCAATTCCTGCGCAAGCTGCTCTTCTCCCGGACCTGCATTTACGGAGATGGAGTTGCCATCGTCATGGAGCGCGCAGGCAACCTCGGCATAGCGGTCGATGGGCCAGCGCTTTGCTCCCCATCCGGCGCCAGGATTCAAGAGGACAAAAGGTTGAGGGATCGCGTCAGCCGCTTTCTCTGCACTTTCTTCTGTTGGCAGCGACGCGGGAACAAATGGTAACGACTCCCCGGCAAGTCTGTTGGCAACTTCGATGGCCTGCTCGATGACATGGGTTCCCTGCGTGCGGACGCGTTCGCGGAAGAACCATCGGGCTGCGGGCTCGCGGGGCTTGTCTTCGCCGATGAGGCGTTCGGCTCGCGCCCAGCGGGCGATAATAGCGGAGCGCACGGCTCCCTGGAGATCGATCGCGATGTCGTAGCTGGATTCGCGCAGGTCGCGGCGGATCTGCCGGATGGCGCCGAGCGTCTGTCCGCTCAATGGGGCACGCGCCCACTGCTTGGCGGGAACGATGTGGATCCGGTCGACGAGAGGCATTTGCGGGCCGCGCTGGCTGCAATCATCTGCGCAGAGCAGACCGCGCCATTGCGGCTCGACCGCCCAGCCGATGAACCACTTCGGATGCGCCTGCCGCAATGCGGTGACGGCGGGCAAGGCGTGGAGGATGTCTCCCATCGCGCCAAGCCGCACGACAAGCACTCGCAACTGATTCTTTCTGTTTATCGGCAATCCTCTATTTTCTCACAAGCATGGCAAGCAACTGCTGAACGATGGCCGGTTCATTTTCGAGAGAAACTTCGAGTCTCGCTGTTTCGAGAGGCGCAGCAGAGGCTAACCTGGCACGCTGGGTTGGACCCATTCTTACCGCATCTTTTTCCGTGGTGATGCACACTTTGGTGCCGGTTGCCCGCGCGAGGTCGAGGATGGCGTCGATGTCGGCGTCCTGGTAGCGATGGTGATCACGGAAGGATTTTGTCGCTGCCATATCGACGCCGTTTGCCTTCAAGGCCGCGAAGAATTCTTCTGGCCGGGCGATGCCGCAAAAGGCGATGGCCGGTCCTTGCTGCTCCACTGTAAGGCGGCGATGCTGGATCCAGACGGGCGCTTCGATGCTTCGGTTGCGAAGGGCTACTTCGAGTGCGGCATCCTCCGCTCGCAGAACGATGATGGATGCGCGGCGCAGAGAGGACAACGGCTCGCGCAGGCGTCCTGCGGGTAACAATTGCTGCCGAAAGTCGCTGGCATGCACGACGACGATGTCCGCGTCGCGAGCGAGCTTGCGGTGTTGAAATCCGTCGTCGAGCAGGTGAATTCCGTAGGTTCGCGGCGCGCGTTCGGCGAAAAGGCCAGCTGCGTATCGGCTTGCGCCTACATACACGGGGACATTCGCGTTTTGCGCGATGAGAAGCGGCTCGTCGCCGAACTTTTCCGCGCTTCCGGATGGGTCGACGCGCACGACTTCCGCCGAGCTGCGGCCGTAGCCGCGGGAGAGGACGTTCACAGAGGTATTTTGCGCGGATAGCAGCTGGGCGAGGCGTATCACGAGCGGCGTTTTCCCGGCCCCCCCTACCGAAAGGTTTCCGATGCTGACGACCGGCCAGTTCAGGCGCTTCGCCGCGATCCATCCTCGGTCGTACGCCGCGTTCTTCGCCGCGATTGCGGCACGGTAGAGCGGGACCAGAGGCTCCAGAGCGCCCTGGCTCACGTCTGTTCTCCGACCAGCTGAAGCAGCCTGGTCAGGGTCCGGTCCGTCCCGCCCGCTTCGCTGTCGAAGATGGCGCGGGCGCGCTCGCCCATGGCCGCGGCCGCGTCAGCATGGGAGAGAAGATCGCCGATGCTTGCCTGGAGGGTCTCCGGCGTAACGATCTGAATAGCCTGAACGGATTTCAGGACCTCGACCATGCTACGGAAGTTTTCGTAGTGCGGACCCATGAGAATGGGAATCGCGAATTGTGCCGGCTCAAGAGGATTGTGTCCGCCGGAGGGAACAAGGCTTCCTCCGATAAAGGCAAGGGAGGCGACGGAATATACGGAAGCCAGCTCTCCGATGGAGTCGAGAAGCAGCACGGTGCCGGGCCGAAGCGGCTCGGGCGCGCGAAGCCACTCGGAACGGCGCAGCCAGCGGGATTGCCTGCGCTTGAGAAGCTGCGCGACAGTGGCGAAGCGCTCCGGGTGGCGGGGCGCGAGGATCGTGATGCAGGATGCAGGGATGGCGTCGAGGAGCAGGTCTTCTTCCCCCTCGAGAGTTGATCCGCAGACGACGATCTTTTGATCGCTTTTCAGGAATTGGCGGAGGGCCTGCGTGACCGGGGCAGGCTTGATCACGCGAATGTCGAATTTGAGGTTGCCGCTGACCTCAACATTGCCCGCACCGATGGCCATGAGGCGCTCCGCATCGAGTTCGCTCTGCGCAAGCACGAGCGCGGTTGGGCTGAGCAGTTTTTTCCAGGCTTTGCGGAGTCTGTAATAGCGTGGCCAGGAACGATCAGAAATGCGCGCGTTGACAACGGCGATGGGTATCTGCGCCTTGTGGCATTCCGCGAGCATGCGCGGCCAGAATTCCGTTTCGAGCAGGACGAGCAGAGCGGGTTTAAGGGCGCGAAGCCAGACACGGACGGCGAAGGCGAAATCGAGGGGGTAATAAAAGACGTTGTCTGCGCCGAAGCGGTCGCGGGCAATCTTTTGACCGGTCCTCGTGGTGGTGGAAACGACTACGCGATAGCCGTCTGCGCGGGCGCTGAGCTGGGCGATCAGGCTGCTCGCGGCGAGCACTTCGCCGACCGAGACGGCGTGCAGCCAGATAACCGGATGCCCGTCCCGCGAGCGCAACCGGCGGGGGACAAATCCCAGCCTCTCGCTCAGGCCCTCGCGATACTTACCGCTGGTGAGCATCCGGAAAATCCAATAGGGCGAGCCCACCAGAAGCACCAGCAGGAGGGCGAGGCTGTACAAAACAAACATCCGCTAACGATTCCTCTATACTCAAGTCTCAAGCGAAGATGATAACTGTGCGGAGCTCTATGCGCTTGCGTTCTTTCATTTTTCCCGTTCTGGCGCTATCGCTGAGTGTGCCCCGGCTGCTGGGCTCAGACCATCCGCTTCCTCCCGCGGAGGATGCTTCGAAATACGCTGCCTTCGATACACATGTCGACGAGAATCTGACGATTGCCGCGGAACCCTTTGAGACCAAAGACAAGATGAAGTATTTCCGGGTGGACTACCTGAAGAACTACTTCATGCCGATCCGCATCATCGTCACCAATAACGGCAACAAGCCGGTTTCACTGGAGCAGGCGCGAATCGACTTCATCACAGCGAGCGGCGAACGGGTGCCCGCTGCTGAGCCGGAAGATGTCGAACGCCGGATGACGCACGTGAACAATACAGGAAGGAAGATCCCGATGCCTCCGCCGCTGCCTCCGGCGGGAGGCAAGCCGAAGACGCCGGATGCCAAGATCGAACAGGATTTTTCGGAGTTCGAATACTCGGACGTTGTCGTCGCTCCTCACACTACCAAGTCAGGATTTCTCTTCTACGATATGCAGGGAGTAGGCGGCAATCCTCTGCCCGGCGCACGGCTCAGTTTCCGCAAGGTGCAGGACGCAGACGGCAAGCAGTTTTTCCCTTACGACATTCTGTTCGACAAATACCTTAGCGCCCAAAAGGGACAGGCCCATTAGGCCTGCTGAACTAAACGCCCTTCTTCTGCGGCTCCCAGATGTACTTGTGGATCTGCAGGCTGAGGCGGGCGTTGAGGCCGTCGGCGAGCATCCACTCGACCAGCTCGCGGGGGTCGAGGAGGCAGTTTGCGGTGCTGCGCTCAGGTGTGGGCGTCTTGGTGAACGCCGGCGACAGGAGAATCTGGCCCACGCGGCCTTCGAGTTCATTGGTGCGGATGAATTCGCGCGAGTACTCGTAGTCTTCGCGATTGGTGATGACGAACTTCAGCTCGTCGCGTTCGGTGAGCGATTCCAGATTCGACATGCGGAAGCGGCCGGCCTCTCCGGAGCCCGGGCATTTTACGTCGACGATCTTGTGGACCGCCTTCGGCACGTTTTCGACCGGGCGCTCGCCGCTGGTCTCGATCATCAGCTCATAACCTTCGGCCTGCAGGCGCTCCATGAGAGGGATGAGCTCGCGCTCCTGCAGGAGCGGCTCGCCGCCGGTGAATTCAACGAGTCTGACAGGCGCGAGCTTCGCGACCTCTGCGACGACTTCGTCCTCGGTCAGCTTGTAGCCGCCGGTGAAGGTGTATTCGGAGTCGCACCAGGAGCAGCGCAGGTTGCATCCCGCGAGACGCACGAAGATGCAGGGGACGCCGGCGAAGCTGGATTCGCCCTGTACGGATTTGTAGATTTCGATCAGGTACAAAGGCTTACTCGTAGTAGGTCGCGGTGGTCGTGTCGGTCTCGTAGATGGTGCAGTCCTTCACGCGCACGCGGCCACTGGTCAGTGATTCGAGTTGCTGGTTGGTCTCGTCGTAGAAATACTTCGCCAGATTTTCGGCCGAGGGGTTGATCTCGGTGAAGGGGGCGATGTCGTTCAGCATCTGATGGTCGAGGCGATCGATGACCGGGCGCATGACGTGCTTCAGGTCTTTGAAATCAAGGAGAA
>Ga0210388_10000511_pt1 | contig 31695 bp, 28 predicted proteins | sample IncBWC19OmetaG_FD_155485 | JGI IMG/M metagenome (GOLD analysis project Ga0210388, IMG submission 155485) | Forest soil microbial communities from Barre Woods Harvard Forest LTER site, Petersham, Massachusetts, United States - Inc-BW-C-19-O ...
CTCGGACCCGACCATTGCGTCTCGTCGCCCGGTTCGTTCTCGGTTCACTCTCCCATGACCTTGCCTGCCGACTCGCCAAACGCCACGATCTTGCACCGTCGAAGAAAGGCCAGGATTGGGAACTGGCCGAAAAAGCACGGTCGCTTTACAAGGGAGCGGATGGCGCGGCAATCGCCGCGCTCACCTTCGAAGCGATGCTGCTGGCGCTTGCCGCGAGTAGCACCGAAACGAAAGACGACCTGCTGGCCGACAGCGCCAAACTCTATCACGTGGACGTAAAAGCGCTGCGGAGCGCCGTCGTGAAGGCGGAGAAAGAAAAGGACCAAAAGAAAAAGGCAGGTAAGTTGCGCAAGAGGAAGAACCCCACCAAACGAAACGCAACTCGCGGATAACACAACTTCCAAACCGAAAGGGGCCGTCCATCACCGGAGGGCCCCTTTTCATCGCTCGCGTCAGTTCGAATCGTCCCTCGCAAAGACGCGCCTTTCGCGCCTTGTTTGGTTGAGAGTCAGTACGGAGCGGTGTCGTCTGTCGGCGCGGCGCAGACCGTCGTGTCCGCGCGTGTCGGTCTCGCGAAATCCGATCTGCCTGCCACGCCTCCGCGCCTTGTGTGCTTTCCTCGCCACTTCCTGTCCCGACGCCGAGTGAACGCGGTGCTCGCCCTTTCCTGCCGGCCATCGCAAAGCCGATTTTCCGCGCCGCGATGCCACTCAACTGTCCGCCGCGTTCGCATCCACCAGCCGGCGGCGTGAGGATTTCTGCGTGCCGCTTGTGGACTTTGCTTTCGCGTTTTCCCCAACGCTCATTCCGACTCTCTCGCCCATTTCGATCTCCATTTCACCCTCTCCATTGAGCACCCGCTTCGGGCTAATTCCTGCGCACCTGCAGCTTCGCGTCCTCTGCTTTCCCGGTTCCGCCCTAAGAACGTTGGGTGCCCTCCCATAAAGCGGCCTCTCTCTTTGGGAGCAGAAGCCTCTCGCTCGTTGGGTGCCCCAATTACGAGGGCAGAAAAAGGAGATTCAAGAAATGTTTGAGAATCGCGTTGAATTAATGGGCTTTTTGGGAAAGAACCCCGAAAGCAAATCCACAAAGACGTCGGGACGTAAACTCGCCATCCTCTCGCTCGCCACGAAAACGTGGTGGACGGATGCGAACGAGCAGCGCCACGAAAAAACAGAGTGGCACCGAGTAGTCGTGTGGAATGGTCTCGCAGAGTACGTGGCCGACAAAATAAAAAAGGGCGACCACCTCTACGTCGTCGGGACACTCGTCAGCAATACCTACGAGAAGGAAGTGGGCAAAGGAAAAACCAAAGCCAAGGCGCAAATCACGTCGTGGCAAGTCAAGGCGTTCTCGATCCGCAAGCTCGACCGCAAGGACACCGCGCCGGCGTCGCCGTCCGCGGGAGCGAAAACGGACGAAGCTCCATTCTGAGCGCCGAACGCGAAAGGGGTTCCGGCTTTGCCGGAACCCCTTTTTTCTTTTCCGAGTTCACGTGGTTTGTGACACGGCTCACGACCTGGCGTTCGTGTTCGCTATTCGTTTTTTGCCGGATTTAGATCGGAGTTTTTTTCTTCTTTGCTTGGAGGAATCGACTGTAGCCGCGATAACACGGCGAGCAGGACGAGATATGTCCCAAGACCGATTCCTTTGCGTTGCGGGGATTTTCGGCTAGGCGCTTAAGCTCACCCTTTGGAGGACAACCAAGCCGCTTCGGATTTGGAAAATCGCGTGCAAAGTGCTTCCGGCTAAGCTCCCGAAGCTCTTCGTCGGAGAGCGGCTTCTTCTTCCGGCGTTTCGCTCGCTTGCTCCTTGCACCCGGCAAGGCGAAAGCCCTCCTCAAATCTTCGGTGGCGGTATCCCGAGGAGTAATCGTGCGTGGGCTAGCGCTCGACTGTACCGCGCTTCCGCCGCGTGGGGGTCAATGCCAAACTCCGCCCCAATCTCCTTCCAAGAAAATCCCTCGTAGTGGCGGTAGGCCATCTGTCGAACGACTTTATCATAGGTTGCCATGACTTGATCGCAGAGCACAGCGACTTCCGCCTCAAGCGATTTGCGTGCGGAGGACTCAATTCGCGCATGGTTCTCGATGGCCTTTTCGAGACGCTTCCGTCTCTTTCGGATCAGTCCGACCTTGCGAAGATACGTTTTCGAGAGATAGGAGGCAAGGTCCAGTACGGGTTGTGCGTCTTTTGGCCTGCGCTTCAAAGCCTGCGTAACCGCACCGGCCGATACCTCAAACAGATCCATCGCGAGCGCCGTGTCAACAAGCAGCCGGTCGGCATAGGCCACAACACGAGGACCCACTTCGTAAGCGACTGCGAGAACCAAAGGATCGATCGCCCTGCCCCGCCGATCGACGGGGCTGACAAAAAAGCTGGAAGCTGCGCTTCGCGCTGGCGTTGCTTTCATAGGAGAACCCTCTTACTTCACGCGCCGCAACCCAAACTCCCTTGAAATCAACTTTCCTGATTCATGAGATATGCCCGGAAGAACGTCCCTTCCTGATATACACCGGAGCACAGGATATAAACATAGAACTGGTGTGGCGCGTTTAATGGAAAGCTTTATCAAGGACTGTATTCGCTGCGTAGACGGGGGCTCTCTTGTACCACCACAACGGAGAAATATTCTTGGTTCTCGCATCAGTATTGCTCTTTCATTTGATAGAGCGCAGTTGTATGTTGTCCCTCACTTCGTTGTGGTCGTCGTGAAGGGCCATTGTCCGTTGTTCGCGGTGCTCTCCTGTTGGAATGGCCCAACCGTCGCCGAAGCGCCACGGTAGAGGAAGAAATGGTGTTCTGGAAACGGCCTCGCGGTCCCGAGCAACTGCGCTCCCATTCCGATGAATCCCTGTGCCGCGAAGTAGTGAATGGAAGCCACGAAGCCTTCCTCGTGCTGTTTGATCGCTACTGGCAGGACGTGTTTCGCTTGGCCCGGGCCGTCCTGCGCAATGAAGCAGAGGCGGAGGACTTGGTGCAAGCGCTCTTCCTCGAAGTCCACACCACCATGCTGCGCTTCAACGAGGAGAAGGGATTTTTTCGGACTAGGATACTCCGGTACGCCTATACGCGCGCCATCGACCAACGGCGACGCCTAGAGAGTCGCCAGTATTACGCGAATCTTTACATCGACGAACTGGAACCTGAAGCTCTTGCGCACGATGGCTCACTCGCCTCGGGTCTGTCTTCCGAAGAGGGTACAAGGCTCATTGAGCAGGGACTGGAGGGCTTGGACGACAAGCAGCGGATGGCGGTGACCGCTTACTTCTTTCGGGGTCTCTCGGTGGACGAAATCGCCAAGGAGTTGGGCGAGTCGCAGGGGAATGCTCGGCATCATCTGTACCGCGGGCTCGAACGCATGCGCAAGACTCTGGCTCCGAAAGAACAGACCGACGAGTCTCCAGAAAAAACGGACAAAAGCGTCACCTTGCGGCTAGGAAGTCGGGCCACGAAGGGTGTTGCTCCGGAGGTGTCAGGTGTTTGAGCACGATCGATTCGAAGAACTCGCATCTTTGGCGGCGATCGGAGAACTGTCTCCTGCCGAACTCGAAGAGTTCGAGCATCATAAGGAAAGCTGTCAGGAATGCCGCGATATTGTCGCCGCAACCAGTTCTGTCGCGAGCACCGCATTTGTCGCCGGCTCGCCGGCCGATGAGAAAAGCGCCACAGCCGAACGCCACCAGCGGCTCCGGGCGGGCATTGCGCGTCGTCTCCCTGCTGTTGTTCCCGTTTCCGTTGTTGATCGTCGTAAACGTCTCGTCGCTGCGGGAATCGCTGCCGCGTTTGTTCTGGGCGCGGGACTGGGCACGGGAGTCGGATACCGGGCGTGGGCGCGGGGCGCCGTGGTCCGTCCTGCGGAATTAAGTAGAGCGGCAGAAACGAAAGCGCCCAGTGTGATGCCCCCGGCACAAGATGAAGGTACGCGCTTGCAGGGCGCGCTAGCTGACATGCAGAAGCAAATTGACCAAGCGAAACGGGAAGATGGTTTGCTCCGGGACAAACTCGTCGCGTCCGATCAGCGCACGGAAGCTATGCAAGCAACCTTGAACCAGGTCGAAAACCAGTCGAGCGCGCAAGCACAAAATGTGCAGCAAGCCCGAGCGGACTTGGCGGCAGCGCAAGGACAGTTGTCTCAGGCGAAGGACGCTCTCTCCGCGAGCCAAACGCGAATTGATTCGCTTCAATACCAAGTAGCCGACCGGGAGGCACGTTTAGCCGACGTGTCTGCCAGCCTCGACCGCGAGCGCGACATGCTGTCTGAAGGCCGCGAGGTACGCGACATCATGGGCGCGCGCGACCTGCACATCGTGGATGTCGTCGATCGTGATGGAAGCGGGCACCCACGGAAGGCATTTGGACGGGCGTTCTACACCCAGGGAAAGTCTCTCATCTTTTACGCCTTCGACTTGCCCACGAAAAATACCGCGGACGGGAAATTCGTCTATGCCGCTTGGGGTAGCAACAGCAACGACCTGAATGGCAAGGTGGCCCGGAGCCTGGGAATCTTCTATAACGATGACCAGATCCAGCACCGCTGGGCGATGAAATTTGACGACGCGAAGCTGCTTGAAGAAATCGACACCGTCTTTGTGACTCTGGAACCTGCGGGAAAGCCTTTCACTGGGCCAACAGGAAAGCCGCTACTGGAAGCGTATTTCGGCACGCCGCCGAATCATCCCTAAAGGACAGTGACGAGTGCTTAGTGGTCGGTGGCGAGTGACTGCAAAGGCTGCCTCGCCATTCCACGATTCACCAGCCGCTCGGCATCTCCCACTATCCACTGTTCCGATGCGTTGCATCCGCTCTTTAACGAGATTTTCACAGACGGAAAACGGTACAAAGCGCGAAAGCGTCCGCAATTTAGGGTAGAGGAGAAAAAATGCCCATCGCCCTGCGGATAAAGTCGGTCTTCGGTTCGCGTTCGTCACTAACCGCTAATCAGTGTCCACTCGCCACTCCAATCAGGTCGCTCGTCCGTAGGTTATCTTCTCGCGCCTCACTACGCACTATCCACTCGCCAGTAACCACCGTTTCTCGGCTTTCCTTCTCCGTCTTTCTCTTCGCCTCACTCGTCACTGTCCACTTGTCACTGGCCACTGTCTCATGGGGCCAGACGGGGACGGCCACGCTGAGCGGAGTGATCCAAGATCCGAAAGGCGCGGTTGTTCCAAATACCGAAGTGACGATCACGCGGATTGAAACCGCCACGGTTACGACGACTAAGACCAACGGAGCAGGCGTCTATGTTTTTACAGGATTGATGCCAGGACACTTTCACTTGTTGGTTCAGAAGGCGGGCTTTAAGGAAGTTGCCATCAAGGACATCGAACTTCATACGCAGGACAAGCTGGAGCAAAACTTCTCTCTTGAGATTGGCTCCGTGTCCGAATCTGTCACGGTGGACGCCGGGGCACTCAACATGAATACCACCGACGCCTCTGTCAGCACTGTCATTGATCGAAACTTTGTAGAAAACATGCCCCTCAACGGAAGGAGTTTTCAGGACCTGCTGACCTTGGTTCCGGGTGTCTCCCAAGTTCCGGTTAGTTCGCTCGGCAACGGAGCCGGCGGGTACAGTGGGGAAATCACTGTTAACGGACAGCGGACTGAGGCCAACTATTTCACGGTGGATGGTGTGAGCGCAGATACGGGAGCACCATTGGGAAAAGTGGGATCAGGTGCAGGATTCGCCGGGGCTACTCCTGGAGAGACTGCGCTAGGAACCACTCAGAGTCTAGTATCGGTTGATGACTTGCAGGAATTCCGAGCCACCACATCGACGTATTCCGCCGAGTATGGTCGCACTCCTGGAGGGCAATTCTCATTCAGCACTCGCTCAGGCACGGACCTTTTTCACGGTTCGATCTTCGACTATTTTCGCAATGACGTTATGGACGCGAATAACTGGTTCAACAACTTTTACCAACTCCCCAAAGGAAAGGAGCGACAGAATGATTTCGGAGGCACTGTAGGCGGTCCACTCATTGTCCCTGGAGTTTACGACGGGAGAGACAAGACCTTTTTCTTTGTTTCGTATGAGGGGCTGCGTCTGGATGCGCCGCAGGCAGCGACGGAATTGTCTGTGCCTGATCTTAGCCTGCGTCAGCATGCGCCGACGGCGATTCAGGCTATGTTAAACGCCTTTCCGTTGCCTTCACCCACAACCCCAGAGGACGGACTGAATGACGGCCTTGGGTACTATATCGAATCGGTCTCATATCCATCGAAACTTGACAGCACAAGCGTCCGCGTGGATCACAACTTCGGCGACAGCTTCAAAGTCTTTGGCAGATATGCTCATACACCGTCGGAAACGACTGTCTACAATGCCGCTTTTGCACAGACTTCGGTCCTTGGTGTCGATACGTGGACCTTAGGCGCTACCAATGTATTTAACTCCAGAGAGAGTAACGAAATCCGTTTTAATACTACTTCTGATGGTGGAACAATTTCGAATACCTCCACCAGCCTGGGCGGCGCTGTTCCCCTGAATCTCGCTGGCATACCTGGCCCAAGCGGTACAGGATTTCCAACTCAAGGCTTCTTTGTGTTTTATCTACTCTTCGGCGGGTATCCCAACTTTTCCATCTCTCAGCAACCCACGCATCAGCGCCAATACAACGTGACAGATAACTACAACTGGACGGTTGGGGAACACAACATTCGGTTCGGGGTCGATTGGAGACGGATCGCTACCAAGGTGACTCCAATTTATCTCGAACAAGGTTATTTCTTTAGCGAAGCCTCAGTCTTGAGCAACAGCGCTGACTACGTAAGTACGACCGCCCAGGCTACGTCATCGATCTCGCCAACGTATAACAATACTTCCTTGTTCGTACAAGACGATTGGAAAGCGTCGCGTCGCCTTTCGCTTTCTATGGGGCTACGTTGGGACATAAATCCTCCACCAAGTAGCGGAAGCAGCATAAGCCCCTATACGGTCAATCAAGTCACGGATTTGTTGACTACACAACTCGCACCGGCGGGCACATCGTTGTGGAAGACCGACTGGAGGGGGTTTGCTCCGCGGCTGGGGATTGCCTACTTGGCAAATGAAACGCCCGGTAAGCAAACCGTGTTTCGCACTGGAATCGGAGTCTTTTATGACATGGGAAACCCGAACGCTACTGCAGGATATGGTGGGGTGGGCATCAGTTCCCAAGGTTCCTACTCAGGCGTCACCTACCCGTTGTCTACGGCGGAATTGCAACTTCCTCCACCGAGTATCGAGACTCCTTACAATGCTAATGTCTGGGCTTACGATCCACACCTCAAACTCCCCTATACACTGCAATACAATGCCGCAATAGACCAAGCCTTCGGTTCAAAGCAAGTCGTGACTATTAACTATGTCGGATCCAGCGGCCATAGGCTGCTAACTGATTTTTCATACATGCCTGGGGCACTCGGAAATCCGAATTTTACTCCGTACGGTACGTTATTCGTGACGAAGAATCTGGCGACGTCGAACTACAACGCTCTTCAAGTCCAATATAAGAAGGATCTATCTTTCGGACTACAGGCGCTAGCGTCATATACATGGTCACATTCCATTGACGATGCCTCTAGTAACTATTATCTGGACGAACTGTTACGCGGTAGCTCTGACTTTGACATACGGCAAAGTCTTCAGATTGCCCTAACCTACGACATTCCGACCAAGTTTACTCAGCCTGTCGTTGAACATATCTTGGGAGGCTGGAGCCTGGACACGCGCGTCCAGGCTAGAACCGGTCTACCGGTTGACATTATCGGGACGTCTTCAATTGACCCCAGCACCGGCCAGTCCTTATCTTACCAACCCGATCTGGTTCCGGGTCAGCCGCTTTATCTGTACGGAAGTAACTATCCAGGTGGTCGCGCAATTAACTTCAATGCCTTCACCGAAGCCCCAGCGGGCGAAGAGGGAGATGTCCCCCGCAATTATCTCCGCGGATTTGGCGCGGCCCAGGCAGACTTGGCCGTACGTCGTGATTTTGCGCTAAATGAAAGGGTTCATCTGCAGCTTCGCGGTGAAGCATTTAACGTGTTTAACCATCCAAACTTCGGAGCAATTTACAACAACTTATCGAGTGGTCCGACACAATTTGGCCGGGCGTACAACACGTTGAACACCTCCCTTGGAGGGCTAAGTTCGCTATATCAGACGGGCGGCCCCCGATCCTTGCAAGTGGCCGCGAAAGTCACATTCTGAGTAGGGGAGTATACAAGGGAGAGCTACAAATGTTGCCAGACGCAGCGTCGTTCGGCCTTAACAGGAACGTTGACATTGCAGACTCTCGCGTACGAGTGACGTCCAAACAGATCCTGCTTTGCCTTTTCAGCGGAATTCTAACTGTGCTCAGCACCGGTGGAGTTGTCGATGCTTCCAATGCGGCGCATGTTGGCACCCGTCGCAGGCGGAGTGCGTATCTCCGAGTTGCGCCAATATTTAATTGGATTTTCTTGATATTGATGATTCTGGCGACGCCTCTGTACGCCACGGGACCTAAGTTCTCCGTGCGAGACTCCATCGAGTTGCAGAAATTTGTCGATCCAGCGCCGTATCTTAAGCCGGTCCAAGTAGTTCAGCCTCAATTGTTTTCACCCCACGGAACCCAGTTTGCGATTGTTACGCAGAGAGGTGTATTGGCAACAAATCAGTTGGAATCCACCGTCTGGCTATTCGATGTTGATGCAGTGCGCCGTTTTCTCTCGGCGGAGGCCCGGGGGCCGATGATCAAGCCAAAAGCTCTTGTAAGCATGTCCGGCGCGAAGACGAACTTAGAAGGACAAGGATCTGCGACGATTCGAGGACTTCGTTGGGCGAACGACGGGAAGGTGATCGCATTCCTTGGCCGAACAGGTGGTACGGAGTGGCATGTCTACGTTGTCAACGTCGAGAATGGAGATTTACGACAGTTGACGCCGAACGGACAAGACGTAGGCAACTTCGATTTGCGCGGAGATGTTGTGGCCTACTCCGTAACGCCTGCGTATCAGCCGCCTAGTCCACCGGAAGTGATTGTAGGCACTGGCCAGTCGTTAGATTCGCTTCTTTTCCCAGAGGCGGCAAGCGAGCTGCTGACGAACTCCAGCGAGCTGTGGCTACTGCGAAACAACAAGCCCGAGCGAGTCGGAGACTCGGAATCCATTCGGGTTAATTACTCCGCTTCTTCTCCCGAGCTCTTAGTATTATCTCTATCGCCAGATGGGCGCTTCGCCGTGGTTTCAAGGGCTGTCAACGCTGTTCCAAAATCGTGGGAATCCTACAGACCTTTGGTCCCGGTAGAGCGTTTTCAAGGTGGTGCAGAGCAGTACGAGATCGTCAATCTAGCCAACGGAAGGATCGAGACAGTCATTGATGCTCCACTCGCCCGAGGAGTCGAGAGGAGCGGGCCTACGGAGGCAATTTGGTCACAGGATGGTCGCCGTGTATTGCTTACCAATACATTTCTTCCTTTGGAGGGCGTCGACAATGCAGAGAAAGCTCGTCGGCTTCGCGACCCGGCCATTGTGATTTATGACACCCAAAGCCATGAGATGACGCCGGTCGCTCGGCTAAGATCAAAGTCTGATGAAGGCGGGGGCGAAAATGTGTTGGATATCGCCTGGAACGAAGGAAAGGGCGACGTTGTGATCTATTACGGAGATCCAGAATCAACTAACAAGGCGAATCAAGCCCCTGAGCTTTACCGAGAACAAAGTGGCACGTGGAGCCTTGTAGAAACGTCCTCTGCAAATCCCGTACAAGCAACATCAGATGATGCCAAAGGCAATGCCCCGCTCAACGTTGCCATTCATCAAGGGCTTAATGCCCCGCCAGCCCTTTTTGCTGCGCCGGATGATTCGGCGGTAGCAAAAGAGATATGGGATCCGAATCCTCAGCTTAAAGATTTCGATCTCGGCGAGGCTGAAGTTTATAACTGGAAGGACAGACACGGTCGCTTAATCAAAGGGGTTTTGCTCAAGCCGCCCAGCTATGTACCTGGCAGGCGATATCCGCTGGTTATCGAGGCGCGGTCCTACTCCCAAAATAGCTTCTTGTTGGATGGAACCTATTCAACGGCGACCGCCGCCAGGGCCATGGCAGCAGACGACATGGTTGTGCTCCAAGCGGGCGAAGCTTTGCCTTCGTTCGGACCTAAGAACTGGTTCAAGGTCGAGCGAGCTACCATGTTAGAAGGCTACGAAACAGCGATAGCGAAACTGACCGCCGAGGGTCTGGTCGATCCCAGGCGTGTAGGCATAATCGGTTTTAGTCGAACCTGTGAAGATGTCTTTTACGCAATTACGAAGCGACCTGAGCTTTTTCGGGCCGTCACGATTGCAAATGGGCTAGTGTACGGACTCATGCAGTATAGCGTTTTTTCCGACCCCAGCTCTGGCAGTATGATTGACACCCAATACCGAGAAGCATATGGCAGCTTGCCATTTGGTGCAGGGCTAAAGAAGTATGCTGCCGAAAATCCGATATTTCATCTAGACGAAGTCACTGCCGCTGTCCGCGTGGAAACCCATTCACCTCGGGACGTGCTGGGAGATTTTGAAACGTATAACGGGCTCCATGCATTAAATAAGCCTGTTGATTTCATCGTACTCCCGAATGCCACTCACGTCGTGTCAATGCCAATGGATCTTCTGGAATCTCAGCAAGGTGACGTCGATTGGTTTCGTTTCTGGTTGCAAAGCTACGAAGACCCCAGTGCAGCGAAGGCGGAGCAATACAGGCGTTGGGAAGCACTGCGAGTCCTGCAGCAAAAAGCCTTGGATAGAGGCAACCATCTACACTGAGAGGATTCTAGGCACAAGGGTATCTTTGCTCTCGCCCGTCTGCTACGCCGCCGTTATGCCTGCCATCGGTGAAGGCAGTATCAGCGTAAAGCGCGTCTCGGTGGGACGGGCCACGCGGCACGCGATCTTCCCGTGACCAACGGGCTCATGGTTCTTGGTGACGGCGCGGCCTGCCTGCCGCTCGGCCTATTGAACTAGTTCGATCACGCTGAATGTTAGTTCCTAGCGTGTCTCGAAAATTCAGACAGCACAGGTACAGAATGATTCTGCGCGAGTATGTGAAGTTGTGGAGCGGTCACTAAGTTCTGTTAAATCACTCCAATGACAATCGAACTCACCGGGAATGACCTGACCCTAGAACAGCTCTATGACGTTGTACTAAACAACGGTGAAGCAGTTCTTGGCAATGACGCACAAAGTCGCATGGAGCGGTCTCGTGTCGTAATTGACCGCGTAGTTGGCTCAGATGCCGCGGTGTACGGAGTGAACACCGGGTTTGGAAGAATGGCGTCGACGCGAATCTCACACGACCAAGTCCGCGACCTCCAGACGAACCTTGTGCGCAGTCATGCTTGTGGTGTTGGTTCACCTCTGGACGACGGTGAAACGCGCGCGATGATGGTTCTTCGAGCCAACGCTCTCGCGAAGGGTTTCAGCGGAGTCCGGCCCGTCGTCGTTGAGACCCTGTGCAGGATGTTGGAGCGCGGCGTTCGTCCTGTAATTCCCTCGCAGGGCTCCGTGGGAGCGTCTGGAGACCTCGCCCCACTCGCGCATCTCGCCCTTGTCGTGATTGGGGAAGGGCAAGCCGTATATGGAAGCGAGAAGATGTTCGGCGCGGATGCGATGAAGCGCGCAGAGATCGTGCCGCTTCGCCTAGAAGCAAAGGAAGGCCTCGCGCTACTGAACGGTACGCAGGGAATGCAGGCCCTCCTTGCGCTTGCGCTTCGTGAGGCCGATATCTTGATTGATACTGCTGATGTCGCAGCTGCTGTCTCGCTCGATGCGCTGCGTGGCAGTCCTGCTGCCTTCGACGAGCGGATTGCGAAGGTTAGGCCCCATCCCGGACACATAAGGACGGCGGAGAATGTCCGGAGACTTAATCACGGGAGTGCGATCCGCGAGTCCCACCGTTCCTCAGATGAGGACCCAAGGGTTCAAGACCCCTACAGTTTGCGTTGCACGCCGCAAGTTCACGGAGCGGTACGCGACACGCTCGCGCAAATTCGCAACATGGTCTCGATCGAACTCAATAGCGCCACGGACAACCCTCTCGTTTTCGCGGAGACCGGCGATGTGATTAGTGGAGGAAACTTCCACGGACAGCCGTTGGCGATGGCGGCGGATCAGATGGCGGTCGCTCTGGCGACGCTCGCCGGCATCTCGGAGCGCCGGATCGAGCAGATGATGAATCCCGCCATGAGCCAATTGCCCGCATTTCTCATTCGCGAGGCCGGGTTGAACTCGGGGTTCATGATCCTTCAGGTGACGGCGGCGGCGCTTGTGAGCGAAATGAAGGCCATGGCCGCGCCGCACTCCGTGGACTCGATACCCACGTCCGCCAATCAAGAGGACTATGTGTCGATGGGAATGGGTGCATCGCGGCGATTGAAAGCAATGATCGAGAATGCGCGCAACGTTCTTGCGATCGAACTTCTCGCCGCCTGCCAGGGGATCGACTTTCTCGCGCCGTTGCGAACTGGTCCCAAGGCAGAGGAAGCTCACGCAATCGTCCGGTCGGTTTCGAAATCGGTCGAAGCGGACCGCTCGCTATCCAGCGACATTGAGGTCGTTGCAAGACTGATCGGCGAGGGCGCTTTTCAGAGCGTCTTGGCCTAATCGGATTGAAAGCGGTGTGCCGGGGAACAACGCCGAGTTGTTAGTGCCGCAATGATGTGAGCGATTGTAGGCAAACATCCAAAATGTCCTCACCTTTCAATCATCTCAGTCGTCGCTGCTTTTTGCGAGAGACTATCGCGTTCAGCGCAGTCGCAGTTCTTGGCTCGCTCGAAGCCACCGCTGCGTTTCCCTCTTCGGATCGAGCGGCCGCCGATTTGCTCATGATCGGGGACTGGGGAGACGACGATGATTGGACCGCGCAGTCCGCGGTCGCTCTTGCGATGCGACGATATGCGCAAGAACAAGACCTGCGGACGCAGGCACTGCTCTTCTTAGGCGACAACTGGTATGGAGCGCTTGACGGCGGAGTTCAGTCGGCCCGTTGGAAGACACAATTCGAAGAGATGTACCCGCCCGACAGCTTTTCTTGTCCCGCGTACGCCATCCTCGGAAACCATGACTACCAGCGTTGGCCCGAGAGCAAAGTGGATGCCGAGTTAGAATACACACGTGTCGGCAGTACCGCGGCTGGCAAGACTCGCTGGACGATGCCGGCTAGGTGGTATCGCTTTGAGTTTCCCAAGAAACGTCCGCTCGTTACCTTCCTCGCCCTCGACAGCAACATGCCATTCGCGGATGGCTCATCAAGCAACGGACGAGATTTCACACTCACGCCGCAACAGCAGGCAGACCAATTGACGTGGCTTGAGGCGGAGTTGAACCGTCCCCTCACCACACCGTTCGTTGCGGTTATAGGGCACCATCCGGTCTATTCCGATGGCCCACACGGCGACCATCCGATCTTGGTCAAGGATTGGGACCCTCTATTCCGGAAGCACAAGGTTGATTTGTATCTCGCGGGCCACGACCACGACCTGCAGCACCTTGAGTTCGAGAATCATCCAACGAGCTTCTTCCTTTCGGGCGGAGGTGGCGCTGATCTGTACGATTTGAAAATCGATCCTTCCGGGCGCGGTCCATACGGCCAGAAGGTGTATGGGTTCAGCCATCTCTCCGTGACGGCGAAGGAGATGACACTCCGACACCTCGATAGCGACGGGCGGACGCTTCATGTCTTTACGAAGACCCCCGAGGGTAAAGTCGGTGTTCTTGGTTAGCCGTTCGGGTGGGTCAGCCACATTTAAGGGCAAATATGAAGACGAGCATTCTTGAGATTTTCAAGGTGGGGATTGGCCCATCGAGTTCCCACACGATGGGACCGATGCGCGCAGCAGCCGATTTCATAGCCATGCTCGGAGCGCAGAGTGTGCTCGTCGCGGTTCGAAGAGTGCAGATTGACCTGTACGGTTCTCTCTCGCTGACAGGCAAAGGACACGGTACGGACCGGGCTATCATCCTGGGGCTATGCGGCGAGATTCCGGAGAAAGTGAATCCGGAAACGATCGAGGCACGGCTCGCCGCATATCGAAGCGTTCAATCGGTGCCATTGCGAGGGGTGCAGCCGGTCGCATTTGATGAGTCGCGCGACCTCCTTTTCCATGAGGATCAAACGTTGCCGGCGCATCCGAACGGAATGCGATTTCGGGCATTCGATGCGAGCGGCGAGTCGTTATTCGAACAGGTGTACTACTCAATTGGTGGAGGATTCATCTGGAAGGAGGGCGAGGAGCCTTTTCGCTCGGACCTCGCGCCAGTTCCGTATCCATTCTCGAGCGCCGATGAATTGCTTCGCATTGGTGAGGAGCACGGGGTAGCGATCTGGCAGATCGCGTTCGAAAATGAGAAGTCCTGGCATGGCGAGTCGGAAATCCGGGAGTATGTTCGACGCATCTGGGGCGTTATGGAGGCGTGTGTAAAACGAGGCCTTGCGACAGAAGGGATTCTGCCGGGTGGACTCAAAGTGCGTAGGCGCGCACCGAATCTAGCGAAAAAGCTCAAGGCAGGTGGGAGTTCGGACCCGCTAGCTCCGTTGGATTGGGTAAACGTCTACGCGATGGCGGTCAATGAGGAGAACGCTGCCGGTGGCCGCGTTGTGACGGCTCCAACCAATGGCGCAGCCGGGATCATCCCGGCCGTCGCGCACTATTACATGCGATTCGTTCGAGACGCTTCGGAGGAGGGACTGTTTCGTTACTTCCTAACAGCGGGGGCGATCGGGATTCTCTACAAGGAGAATGCATCTATCTCTGGCGCGGAAGTAGGCTGTCAGGGAGAGGTGGGCGTGGCTTGCTCGATGGCGGCTGGCGGGCTGGTCGCGGCGCTCGGCGGAAACAATCGCCATGTGGAGTATGCCGCCGAAATCGGGATGGAACACAACCTCGGCATGACCTGCGATCCGATTGGGGGCCTAGTGCAAATTCCCTGCATCGAACGGAACGCGATGGGAGCCGTCAAAGCAATCAACGCGTGCCGAATTGCTATGAGGGAAAGCGGCGAGCACAAGGTATCGCTCGATCAGGTGATCAAGACGATGTACGAGACCGGGAAAGACATGCAAAGCCGGTATAAGGAAACGTCGCTCGGCGGGCTCGCGACTTTGAATATCATCGAATGTTGAAAGCAGCCGAAGCAAACGCTGTCTTATGGGATTCCAGCGTTTCCAAAACCGGGGGGGGGCGACGATGAATCGCAGCGAACCTAGGGACGCTGATGCTGACATTCGTTATTCATGTTCGAAGGACACCGGAAGTCCTGGCGCGTGTGGTCTTGTTATTCCATGCCCGTCGAGTCGAAATCGGTTCGTTAGTAGCGGGGCTTACGGAAAGGCCAGATACGCTGCGCATAGAGGTCACAGTTGAAATCGACCAAGATAAAGGAATACTAATCGAGGCCAATCTGTCCAAGCTTGTGGACGTTCTGCTGATCGAAAAGAATGTCACCGAAAAAGGAGCTATGCGTCAGGCGACCGAGGACGGACATCGCGAATCATGACCGTAATCTATGTGATCACCACAGGTGGAACCATCGAAAAGGCTTATTCCGAGCAAACCGGCTCGATCGCGAACCTGAACAGTAAGATCGAGCGATATTTGCAGCTTCTCCGCCTCCCGGATTCCGAAGTGAACGTCTTGCCCTTGCTCAACAAGGACAGTCTGGAGATGGCCGACGCGGATCGCGAACTCATTCTGGCAACGGTGACGGGGCTTCTAAACGAAAACGCGCCGATCATCATCACGCATCGCACGGATACGATGGTTCAGACTGGTCTCCTCCGAAAGCGGAAGCCGCTGGACATCAAGGTTCCGATTGTCCTGACGGGCGCGATGGCGCCGCTTGGTTGTGACGCCAATGATGGTCTGCAGAACTTGACCGAGAGCCTCTTTGCCATGAGCCTGTTGTCTCCGGGCATCTATGTTGTGATGCACAACCAGGTGTTTCCGATAGACCGTGTACGCAAAGACAAAGAATTGGGGACGTTCGTCACAACATCGCAGAACGGAATGAAGTGAGCTGTACAAAACTGTTTTTATTTCCGCAACGACCGCAGGCAAGGCGAAGATCCCTAACGATTGCGCCTCCCAAACACTGATTGCGAGAAGACATGGCAGATCTCAATAACGCCGAACTTCTACAGCAATTCGCAAGCGACAACTACTCTGGTATCTGCCCTGAAGCGTGGGCGGCGACGGAGACGGCCAATCACGGCCACGCAGCCGCATATGGCGATGATCCATGGACCGCACGAGCTGCCGATGCGTTCCGAAATCTCTTTGAGACAGATTGCGAAGTCTTCTTTGCTTTCAATGGAACCGCAGCGAACTCTCTGGCGCTCGCCTCGCTCTGTCAGTCCTATCACGGCGTCATCTGCTCTGAATCGTCTCACGTAGAGACTGATGAATGTGGCGCACCGGAGTTCTTTTCTAACGGCTCCAAGCTCTTTGTCGCGCAGAGTTCGGACGGAAAGCTGTCACCGGATGCCATTCGTGAGATCGCCACGAAGAGACAGGACATTCACTACCCCAAGCCTCGTGCCGCGACCATCACGCAATCGACCGAGACGGGCCTCGTCTACACTCCTGACGAGCTGCGCGCTATTGCATCCACCTGTGAGGCTCACAACCTGCGCCTGCACATGGATGGAGCGCGTTTCGCAAATGCCTGCGCGCGTCTCGGTTGTTCTCCCGCAGAGCTTACCTGGAAATGCGGAATTGACGTGCTGTGCTTTGGCGGGACAAAAAATGGTATGGCTGTAGGGGAAGCCATCCTCTTCTTTGATCGGAAACTAGCTGAAGACTTTGACTACCGCTGCAAACAGGCGGGCCAATTAGCCTCCAAAATGCGCTTTCTTGCAGCCCCCTGGATAGGGTTGATCGAGACTGGAGCATGGCTGCGTAATGCGGCTCATGCCAACGCCTGCGCACGCTATTTCGCTGACCAGATTGCCACCATCCCAGGTGTTCAAATTTCTGGTGGCGTTGAAGCGAACGCAGTCTTCGTCACTGCTTCGGACGAAGTCCTCAATGCTCTCCGGGAGCGTGGCTGGAGGTTTTATACCTTCATTGGAGGTGCCGCGCGTTTCATGTTCGCCTGGGATACAAACCTCGAACGGATCGACGAATTATGCCGTGATCTTCGGAATTGTGCCGCAACTGTCTTCGGCCCATAGCCGCCAAGACCTGGAGTATGCCGTCGCTCAGTTCTTAGCGGTCAGATAATATCTCACCGCTTCCTAGTAAGGAGGCGACCTGGAGCGTGATGGTAATCCCCATGTTCTACCCCACAGATGACCTTCGCATAAAGTGGACGAAAGTTGTCATTCCTCCCGTTTTTCTTGAGGAGGAGCTACCGACAACTGAGAACGCTTCGTCGACCATCTACCACGCTCGCGAGGAGATCACCAATATTCTCAGTGGCAAAGATCGTCGCTTGCTTGTGATCGTCGGCCCCTGTTCGATTCATGACACCAAGGCTGCGCGTGACTACGCGGCGCTGCTCAAGAGCGCGATTGTTGAGCTTTCGAATGAGCTGCGGATTGTCATGCGCGTCTATTTCGAAAAACCCCGCACTACGGTGGGGTGGAAAGGGCTACTCAATGACCCGTACATCAATGACTCGTTCGAGATCAACGACGGTCTGCGACTGGCACGGAGTTTGCTGCTCGACTTGGCCGAAATGGACGTACCTGCCGGAACTGAATTCTTGGACATGATTTCGCCGCAATATGTGGCCGGTCTGGTGAGTTGGGGAGCCATAGGAGCTCGCACTACTGAGAGCCAGGTTCACCGGCAGTTGGTCTCGGGCCTTTCGTGCCCGGTAGGATTCAAGAATGCTACTTCGGGAGACGTCCAGATCGCAGTAGACGCAATTGTGTCGGCGGCACAGCCGCACACTTTTCTGGGACATACGAAGCATGGGCAATCGGCGATCTTTGCGACAAGCGGCAATCCGGATTGTCACATCATCTTGCGCGGTGGCAGAGATGCTGTGAACTACGGAGCAGATTCCGTCGCCCGGGTGTGCAAACAACTGGAGAATGCGGGGTTAGCGCCGCGCGTCATGATCGATTGCAGCCACGCCAACAGCAATAAAGATCACACAAGACAGGTTCTAGTTTGCCGCGATGTTGCAGGGCAAATCGCAAATGGAGATCGGCGCATCATCGGCGTAATGCTCGAAAGTAATCTGATCGCTGGAGCACAGAAGTTGGTTCAAGGACAACAGTTGGTATACGGACAGAGCATCACGGACGCGTGCATGGGATGGGACGAAACTTTGCAGTTGCTCCGGGAGCTCGCTAGAGCGATTGGTTCCAATCGATGACCGCTTGATCGATTTTGCAACGACGTAGCCAAAACCATCCCCGGGAATTTCGCCTATGCGAACTATTTCGACTTTTCTAATAGTCGTCGACCTGATCGGCACCGCTGCCTTCGCTCTGAGTGGGGCTTTGGTCGGGGTGAGGCGCAAGTTAGATCTATTCGGTGTGCTTGTGTTGTCATTTGTGGCAGCAACGGCTGGCGGAATCGCCCGGGACGTTCTGATCGGGGCAGTCCCACCAGAAGCTATCAGGAACTGGCGCTACATCGCGGTCGCTTTCGTCGCAGGGGTCGCGACATTCCTTTGGTATCCCGTCATCAATCGGCTGCACGACGCCGTCCTTGTCTTCGATGCCGCGGGCCTTGCGCTATTCGCCGTTTCCGGCACAGAGAAGGCATTGGCATACGGGCTCAATCCGCTCATGGCGGCGCTTCTCGGAATGCTCACAGGGATCGGAGGCGGCATGGTGCGTGACATTCTGTCCGCGCAGATTCCAGTTGTGCTGCACTCCGATGTCTATGCTATCGCGGGGCTGGCGGGTGCTGCGGTGGTCGTGATCGGCCACACGGTGCACCTACCAGCCACTGCGACCACTCTTACTGGCGCCTCGCTATGTTTCTTTCTACGCCTCACGGCTATGCGCCGACATTGGCGAATACCCGTGGCGCACTTACCGGGCGAGGCAGCAAAGCAGTAGCCAACCTCTGCCCCCTTCTGTCCCTCAAATTTCCCTGCCGCCAACGGGACACCGGCCGCGGCCTCCTTTCCCCCACTTACCGACAATCACGAATCCCTGCATCTGCCCGATATTGGCAGCGGAACCAACCTCCGTATCTATCTCATAAGCCTGCTCAAATCGCCGTAAACGCAGCGAAACTCGTGGCTTCGACCACCGGCGAAAGTCGTCGCTTTTTTACGGCGGGATCCATGGTACACGCCGAGAAATCTTCTAACTCTTTTGTGAGTCTTTTTCTTCTACCCGCCTCCATGTCAATGAGGGGAGTTCTCGTCGCTTTTCCCCCGTGAGCCGGGCCGGAGCCGCACCACCTCGGTCAACCCGTCTGGCATAGCGCCGCTCGCAAGTCCCGCGTTCGGCGCAAGCTGGAAACCCTCTGCACGGAGCATGTGCTCTACGTGTGCCTTCCGAAAGAGCAAGGCACCTCTCGCAGGTCAGCGGTTCCTGCTTGCGCCTCCCACCGCGGCTCCGGTCGGGCGAACACGGCGAGAACTCTCCAAGAATTTAGACCATCGCAAATCCTCGAAGAAGGAGCGACGCATGAAGACATTTTCGCAGCAGCACACTCGCCTGAAGCAAGCCGCACGAATCCTAACCGGGATCGGATTCACCCTGGTCTTGGCGGCGCCGGTGTTCGCACAAACCACCGGGAACTCACCGTGGGAGAACGCGGTCAATGTCCTCGAAACGGCGTTCACCAGCACCATCGCACGCGGCCTGTCTCTCGTGGCTATCGTGGTTGCCGGCCTCACGTTCGCTTTTGGGGAAGGCGGATCGAAACGCATTCTTGCTGGCGTCCTCTTCGGTGTCGGCATGGCGATCGCAGCCGTCAACTTTCTCGCCTGGCTATTTCCGGGGTGAATCTTCGTGAATCCCCGCCGCGTAAACATGGTGCATCGGTCACTCTCCCGTCCGCTGACGATCCTCGGCGCGGAGAGAAAGCTATTTTTCTTCGCCATGTGTCTCGGCGCGGCAACGTTCAACCTGCTCGGCAGTCTGCTCGGCGGCGCTTTGATTTTCTTTCTTCTCTTCTTTGTGGCTCAGTGGGCGACGCGCACTGACCCGCAGGTACTTCGCATCCTTCTCGCTGCCGCTAAGCTGCGGCGGGAATATGACCCGGCGAAGTTCACGCCGGTTTTGGTTCGCTAGGTGGCTCATGCTTAGGCTCAAACGCATCTTCAAGAACTACGAGGAGACCGGCTCATTCAACGAGCAGATCAATCTCTACGGCTTCGTGGATCGCAACGTCTTTCTCACCAAGACCGGCGACCTGGGAGTTGTCCTTGAGGTCGAAGGAGTCGATTACGAGTGTCTCGACCAAACCGCAATTGACAACGTCACGAAGCGCCTTGAATCGGCCCTGAAACTGTTTGGCGACGAGTACCGGGTCTATCAGTACGTTTTCAAACGGAACAATGAAATGATCCCTTACCAGCTCTACGGGAACCCGGTTGTTGACGCCGCCATCGAAAGCCGCATCGCCTACCTTCGCACCCGAGCCGACGAACTGTTTTCCATCGCGATCTACTTTGTCGTGCTGTTCGAGGGCATCCGCTACAAGCGAACGCTATCCTCAGCCCTAAGCGGTCTCTCCAGCAAACCGAGGGATGCCATCAGCGAGCTTTTGGCCTACTTCTCTACGAAGAAACAGATTCACTTGAATCGCGCCGAAATCGGCAAAGCTCAAGCACTGCTCCTGCAGAAGGCCGAGAGCTTCCTCCTGCAGGTCGGAGACTTTCTGACCGTCAGGGTTCTCGACAAGCAGGAGGCATTTCGCGTCCTCAAGAGAACGCTCAACTTTTCTCCCGACAAAATCGAACTCGCCAAGCTCAAATACGACACCTTCCTCGATTACTACCTTTGCGAGTCCCACCTCGAGTGCCATCGCGGGCATCTGCGCCTCGACAACTACTACGTGAAGGTTCTCACCCTCAAAGAGCCTCCCGCTCAGAGCTTTCCGCTCATATTGAAGCGCCTGCTCGAAGCGGACGCAAACTACTACATTGCGACCGAATGGAAGCGGGAGGACTCGGGCAAAACTCGCCGCTTAATCGAATCCAAGCGCCGGCACTTTCACAACACGAAGCGTTCGTTTTTCAGCCAGGTCAACACGAGCGACGCCCCGCCGCAGGACGTTCTGCTCGACGACTCCAAGGAGTCCCAGGTCCGGGAGCTGGGAGACGCGATCAAAGAGATCGAGCTGAACGGCAATTACTTCGGTCGATTTTCACTCACCGTGGTGATTTACGACCTGAACCTCGCAACCGTGGAGCGCGCCTGCGCTGAGTTCTACAAAGTGTTCAGCGTTAACGACGCTCAGGTCTACGAAGAGAAATACAACCTGCTCAATTCCTTCCTCGCGGTGGTCCCCGGCAATCACGACTTCAATCTACGGCATCTCTATCTGCTCAATACGAACTACGCGGATCTTTCGTTCCTATTCACCCTTCATTGTGGCGCGCGCCGTAACGCGCATCTTCGGGAGGAGTATCTGGCCGTTCTCGAAACCAATCATCACACGCCCTATTTTCTGAATCTCCATTACCGCGACGTCGCCCACACAATGATCCTCGGGCGCACGGGTAGTGGAAAAAGTTTCCTTTTGTCATTCCTGATTACCAACCTCCAGAAGTACGCTCCGCATACCTTCATATTCGACCTGGGTGGCAGCTTCGAAAGCCTTACCCAGTTGTTTGGCGGTTCCTACGTTCGAGTCGGAATAGATTCCAAGGAATTTAGGATCAATCCTTTCTGTCTGCCCCCGACCAAGGAGAATCTCGACTTCCTCACTCTGTTTGTAAAGGTTCTGATTCAGGGCGCGGGGTCTGCCGAACTCGATCCCGCAACCGAACGGGATCTGTATTACCAGATCGAAAACCTCTACGCCGTTGGTCCCGAGCTGCGGACGCTGGGTGTGCTCGCCAATACGCTCGGCCACGGCCTCGCGGACCACTTGGCGAAGTGGACGCGCGGCGGGCAGTTCGGCTTCCTCTTCGACAACTCCGAAGACACGATTTCGTTCTCCAAGTTCCAGTGCTTCGACTTCCAAGCGATGAGCCAGTACCCGGAACTGCTCGGGCCCTTGCTTTTCTACATCCTCCATCGCGCCAACGCCGTGATTGCGGACCGAAAGTTCAGCTCTGTTTTCAAGACGTTCTTCATCGACGAAGCCTGGGTGTTTCTCAGGAACCCGGCAATCGAGCGGTATGTCGTCGAGGCGCTCAAGACCTGGCGCAAGCACAACGCCGCCATGATCCTTGCGACGCAGTCGCTCGACGAGCTGAAGCGGTCGAGCATCCTCGATGTCATTGTCGAAAGCTGCGCCACTAAGATTTTTCTCGCGAATCCGGACATGGACCGGGATCTCTACCGCCGCCAGTTCCACCTGAACGAAAACGAGGTGGAACTGATTACCACCCTCATTCCCAAGCAGCAATTTCTCATCAAGACGCCGGAACTCGCCAAGGTACTGAACCTTACGGTCGATCCCAAGAGCTATTGGCTTTACACGAACGATCCGTACGACAACAGGCGCCGCAGAGAAGCTTTCGAGACTTACGGCTTTGAAAAAGGCCTCGAAATCCTCGCGCAGGAACGGCGCTGAGACCAAGGAGTGTAGGAAAAATCAACTTCATTTGAGGAGAAAACCATGAAACAATCCGCACACAGAAGGTCCCGTCTGATTCCAGCCTTAATGGCTGTCGCCATCCTGCTCTCCAGCGTCCCGTTACCCGCGCGAGCCTCGGACGAAGCTCGCGTCGTTAAATATGGTAAGGACGACATCGTTCCGATCCGGGCGAAAGTACGCTTCTCCACTTTGATCGTGCTGCCCGAGGACGAAGAGATTCTCGATTTCACGACCGGCGACCGAGAGTTCTGGATCATCAACGGCGCGCACAATCTTTGCTATGTCCACCCTGCGCAAGCGGGCATTCGCAGCAACCTGAATCTGATCACCGCGAGCGGGCACGTCTATAGCTTCCTTCTCACCGAGATCAGTAGCGAGCCGAACGCCGAGCCCGATCTCAAGGTCTTCATCGAGCCGAAGGAAACGTCAGGCGTCGCGGGCAGCGCGAGTCTTCAAGGATATGTCAGGGCGAGTGAAGCCGAGGCATACAAGAAGGAACTGGAGACGCTTCGCACGCAGACGGCTTCGGAAATCAGTGCAGCGCAAGGTCAAGCCGCGACCGAGACCGCCAAGTTCCGATCCGAGTACCAGACCAAACTTCAGTTTGATTACACCCTCGAACCCAAGCTCACGCGAGAGCCCTTCCTTGTGACGGCGATGTATCACGACGACGGCTTCACCTACATCAAGTCCGCTGCGCCTGAAAAACCAACGCTGTATGAGCTGAAGGACGGAAAGCCGAGCCTGATCAACTTTCAGCTCGCGAACGGCGTTTACATCATTCCAAAGATTCTCGATGCGGGCTATCTCGCGATCGGCAAGAAGAAGGCCATCTTTGCACGGCAAACATCTGCGAAGTGAGGTGACCGATGAACGAACCCATTCAGGAAAAGGCTCCTAAGCCGCCCGGACTTCTGCCCAAGCACGTCCAGTCGTGGCTGCTCATCGGCATCGCCGTCTCGATGGTGCTGATTATGTGGCTGACCGGAGGAAAGAAGCCGACGGCGACACCCAAAGCGAACGGGCCGGCCGCAACGATGCAGCCGCCCGTCGAAATCAACGAAACGAAGATCACCGAACTCCAGAACCGGATCGAGGAGTTGCAGCGTGACCAGCTCGTCGCACAGAACGCTCTCGCGCAGCAAACCCGCCTGCTTGGTTCCGCTGCGTCCGACCAGCAGGGAGCGCCGCCACCGGCCGGAGCGAACGACGCCCCTGCCGCGCACGCTGAAGACCCGATTCAGGCGGAGAAGAAAAAGCGCGATTACCTATCGCTCTTTGAATCGAACGTCGCATTGACGTATCGGAAGGAACCCACAGAGGGATTCTCATCAAAATCTGCTTCAGATGACCCCGCAACTGCCAATGCGTCGACTCCCACGAGCGACATTACCGAGATCGGCCAAATTCTCAAGGGAATCCTTCCCACCGCGCCGCCTGTCGCGGCGGCACCGCCCGGCACTCCGGCGTCCGCGCCCGAGAAAAACACTTCCGCGGAAGCAAACAATCCAGAGCGAAAGGAGGAATCCCGAATCCCTGCCGCCGCCTCAGGTGGATCCCGCAGCGCGGCGGCAGGGAAAAACTACATCCTCTTTGAAGGAACGATTCTTGAATCGGTCCTCATCAACCGGCTTGAGGGCCAATTCGCCGGGCCCATCGAGTGCCTGCTCACGACCGACGTGTATTCCCAAGACCGGCAGCACCTCTTGATCCCCTCCGGGACGAAGCTCCTCGGGGAAACCAAGAGGGTCGATAATCTCGGCCAAACCCGCTTAGCCGTCTCGTTTCACCGGCTCATCATGCCCGATGGATTTTCCGTCAGTCTTGATGACTTCAAGGGCCTCGACGGAATCGGCGACACGGGGCTCCGCGATCAGGTCAACAATCACTACCTCCGGATCTTCGGGGTTTCTCTTGCCATCGGCGCGCTCGGAGCCGTCTCCGAAGCGGGCACCGGAAGCGCCCTGACTTCGAATGGCACCGATCTCATGCGCCAGGGATTCGCCGAAAGCACCGCGCAGTCGTCGGCCCAAGTGCTCGACCGCTTCCTCAACATCCTCCCCACCCTCACCATTCGCGAGGGCTATCGCGTCCGGGTCTACCTCTCGGGCGATATCGCCTTGCCCGACTACAACAATCACGTGATGCCTTCCGATCTGTGAAAGCAGGAAAGGAACATGCCATGAACAAAATAAGCAGGAAGATTCTGATCGGCCTGTTGCTCTTGGGCCTGAGCGTCGGTACCGCCTCGGCCCAGTTCGGTTTTGGCGGGATCGTCTACGATCCCACCAATTACGCGAACGCTCTTCTCCGTTATGCCGAGTTGCAGCAGCAACTCGTTCAACTAAGGAACAGCTATGCCCAGCTCGTCACGGCCTACAACTTGGCGCTCCAAATGTCGCGGAGCCTCCAGAACATGCCCGCACGATATGAGGCCCAGTTCTCTCAATGGCGGAATGTTGCTGCGCTCAACACGTACGGAAATACGGGAACCTGGGTCACCGGCATCAACTTGGGACAATTGCAGGCCGTCAACGCGGGCTACCAGCAGGCCACCACGGAGTTGCTTCCCTACAATTCGGGCGAGCTATCGGCAATGACCGCGGACGAAGCTGCGCGCGTCAAATCGCAGTACGCGACCGTCGAACTCGCAGACGGCGCCAACACGACCGCGATCGGCACGATTGGTGCGATTCGCGGAAGCGCTTCGGACATTCAGGCCCAGATCGCGAATCTCGAACAGGACTCACTGTCTTCCGACCCGAGTCTCAACACAGAAGTGTCGGTGCTGAATAAGATCAACGCCGCCGGTGTCTTGACCCTGCGCACCTTGCAGGATTCAAACAAACTGCTGGCTTCGCTTCTCGAGGAGCAAACCATCCTTGCGAAGCAGCAACGGGAGGCGACGGCCAACTCCATCGATACCGAAGTGTCCCGCCAAGCGAGCGTCGGCGGCAACCTGGCGCAAGTCACCGGCACAATCACCGATTCACTGCAAAACTTCCGCATGCCGTAGCAGCCCCGCGACTTCGAAGGAGCCGAGATGCAAACCGACTTTCTCCAGTTCATCTTCCAGGCCATCAACAATCTGCTCACGCAGAATCTCGGCTTCTTCGACGCGATGGGCCAGAATCTGTTCCGTTCCTTCGCGACTATCCTCATTGCTTGGTTCGGGATCAAGTCCGCTCTCGCCGCCGCCAGCGGACGGCACGTCTTTAACTTCGACAACTTCGCCGCGCTCCTGTTGACCATTAGCTTCGGGTTTGCGATGGTCAACTACTACAGCACGCCGATTCCCGGTGTCGGGTCGAGCTTCCACAACCTCGTTACGGATGAATCGCAGTTCCTCGCGAACCGCATTAACCAGGCGGAACTCCAAACCATCGTCGAGCGCGTCTCCGATTTCGAATCGCGCATCGATTCGCCGGGCTGGGGCGATGTTTTGGGTACCGCGATCTACGTGATCGTCACCATCCTGCTCGCGGCGGCCCAGGCCATCGCCATTGTCGTGATCGCCTACGGATTCATTGCCACCGCTGTTTGTGTGCTCGTGGGACCCGTCTTCATTCCGTTCTTCATCGTGCCCAAGCTCGAATGGATCTTCTGGGGATGGTTTAAAGCGTTCATTCAATATGCGTTCTATCAGGTCATCGCTTCGGCGGTTGTTTTCGTTATCGGCAACCTCATCCTGGGAATCATTGGCCTTGAGCCGACCGGAACGATTTCGACCACCCAGCTCATCGGCTGGTTTCCCGTGCTTTTCATCACCTTTCTCGCCGCGATCTATGCGCTCTTAAAGATTCCTGCCCTTACCAACCACATCTTCAGCGGCACTTCGGGAGGGTCTTCAGCCGCAATCTTCGAAAGGGTATTCGGATGACGAACGATGCGAGCTTCTACGATGCCAAGCGCCTCTACCTCGAACAATACGGCGACCCCATGGTGACCAACACCTATTTGAAGATCGCGCTGGCCCTGCTTTCCGTCGTTTGTGTGGCCTTGGCGCTGATAGACCTGCGGACCATCCGCACCTTCCAGAACTTCCGACCCCTGGTTATTCGGATCGACGATGTCGGGCGCGCCGAAGCCATCAGCTACCAGAGCTTGGATTACAAGCCGCAGGCGGCCGAAGCCAAGTATTTTCTCTCGCAGTTCTGCGCGCTCTATTACCGCCGCAACCGCTACACGATCCAGGACGATTTTTCGAAGGCTCTGTATTTCCTCGACGGCAAGCTGGCCAACGGCATTCTCGACGCTTACCGCAAGGACGATATCGCGAGGAAATTCATTACCAACACGAGCGCCGCGGAGATCGATGTGGATGTGAAGGAAGTCGCCATCGAAGAGCTTGAAACTCCACCGTATCGCGCGCGCGTGGATTTCTACATGGTCTACTACTCCGCCGCCGACCATACCGAGATCAAACGCGACCTCTATACCGCCGACTTCGTGTTTGTTTTCAGGAATCAAGTGCCTAACGAGCTGATCCCGATCAATCCGCTGGGGCTGACCATCACCTACTTTCGCGAGGACGAAGCGTTCAAATGATCGCCAACGCTTTGCTTCTCACGATCGTCGTCTTGTTGGGCTATGGGTTTTGGCTGCTTGACGAGTTGAAGTTCATGGCGCCCTATAAGGCCGTCTTATTTCGCGCCTACGGACACACACTTCTCTTCGCCCTGGCCGTGCTTTTTCTGAATGTCTTCGGAGCCGCCCTCGCCCTCAATCGGAAGTTCCTGCTGAAAGACACCGGCCGCAAACTTTCGCACCTCGACCGGCAGTTCCAGGGAGAGCAACCCGAAGCACCGTCGCCGCCCGAAGAAGAGGAGTTGGCTTAGGATGTCGCGCGACGCCTATTCCTACGATCCCCAAGACCCGCGTGAGACGCGGCCACTCCGCGGTCAGCAGCGCAGCAGGCCCGGTACGCGCACCCCTGGTGAGAATCCCGAAACGTCACATCGCGATGCACGGTCGGACGTCTCTTCTCGATCCTCCCGAACCTTCCTATTGAAACCTGAACGCCTCGATACACCACGCGCCTTCTCAAGTCGCGGCCGCCCGTACTTGCTACGCGACTCAGAACTCCGCTCGCTCGGGGAGATCGGCACGTTCCGCGTTGTGACGCCAGGCGACCTCGCCAAATACGCCTACGACGGCGACGGTTCGCGCATGGAGCGCGACCTTCGCCGCTTGAAGCAAGCATCGCTCGTGACAGACAAAACGATCGAAGTGTCCCGAAAGAAGGCGCTCCGCATAGTCACGCTCACAAAGGAGGGACGCGACCTTCTTCGCAAAACAAACCGCTTGCCTGACGAGCAGGCTATCTATCACGGCCTGGTCAAGCCAAAAGAGGCCGGGCACGACGCCGCCCTGTATCGCATGTATCAGAAGGAGGCCGCCCGAATCGAGCGCGCAGGCGGGAAGCCCGTCCGCGTTATTTTGGACTACGAACTGAAGCGTAAGCTGAACCGGGGACTGGCGCTGCTTCAGGGACAAAACGGCAACACTAGCGAACGCGAGCGGATTGCGGAACGCCACAGCCTTCGCATTGTCGAAGGCAAAGTCCAGCTACCCGATCTTCGGATCGAGTACGAAACCGAGGAACTCGAGCCGCGGCACATCGATCTCGACCTTGTGACCCGCGACTACCGGCCGCGGCAGGTATCCGAAAAAGCGCGAGCCGGCTTTGCGCTCTACGGCTCCGCCGACGATGCCCCGCGCCTTCGCCGCATCCTCAATGACCGCGACCTCACCGCTGAACTTCTTTCCCTATGAATATTTCCCAAGCCCACCTCGAAGCTCTGCTCGCCTTCGGCTACAGCGAAGACGAGGCCCGTTTCCTCTACCTTGTGGCTACACATTCGGGATACTTCGTGGCCCGGCAGTTTCTCGCGTTCACCGGGGCTCATTGGGGCAAGCGAACGACAACGTTTTGGACGAAATTGCAAAGCCTGCGGCACGCCCGGGTCGAGCGCTTTCCGAGAAGTGGCGTGATCTACCACGTCTTTTCACGCCGCCTCTACCGGCGCCTAGAACGCGAGAACATCCGCAACCGCCGGACTCACGAGATCGACTTCATCCTCAGACGCCTCGCCATCCTGGACTTTGTGCTTGCCCACTCCGACCGTAAGTACCTCGAAACCGAACCAGAGAAGGTCCGCTTCTTCTGCGGCACACTAGGCTTCGAACGACATCATCTTCCCTCTCGAATTTATCTCGGCGGCCCTCAGGCCAAACCGACGCTGCGCTACTTCGTCGACAAGTTCCCGATGGTCCTGGACCGCGAGGCTTCCCCCTCGCCTGTGGTGACATTTTCCTATGTCCACGCCGGCACATCGACGCTCCTAGACTTCACACATCACTTGGACGCGTACCTGCCTCTGTTCCGGCAGCTTTCCGAGTTTGGACTTGTGTATGCCTCGCGCACCGATGCCTGCTTTGCCCAGGCGAGGGAAGTGTTTGGGTCGGTCGTGAAGGTTCCTCTGGAAGAGCCTATTGACGACCAATTACTACGCTACTTCCGCGTCCGACGCGCCTGGGATGAAAAGCAGTACGGAGCCGTGACCGACGCGGATCTTCTGTTTCGTAACACCGCGCGCACTCGTTTTTCGGCCGCGCGCTTCGAAGCGCTCTATCGCGGATGGAAGAGGAACCGCGTGACAGATGAAGGCATCCGTCGCGAGTTCGGCGGCGCTCATCGAAAGCGCACGATCACGTTCGAGACCTGTTTGCTCGCACGAAGTGCCGACGAAGACCCGGAACGGTCAGAGAGCGCGTGAAGAGCGTAAAAGTTACTCTCTGCACCATTTTCGCGTGGCTTTCTTCACCGTGGGAGTCGGGAAACCCACTCCCAGCAAAGAGTTACACCCGGAGCAGAAGCAAAAGACGCCGTGGAAAAAAGTCGAATCGGGCGGGAGCGACCCCACTTGTTCGGCTTTCAGCCGCCCAAGTAAGGCGTGGGGTCGCTCCCGCCCTTCGGCACACAAATCGTGCCCGACTTTTTTCCACGGCTCTGATACCCAACTTCCCCAAGGAGGAGAAATGGCCTTCATCAAGAAAGAGCACAACGTTGTCCCACGGGAATTTCGACTCGAAGGACCGGTCAGCGAACTTGTCGATGACTATGCACAGTTCATCGAGAGTTCGGCCGACCACATCGTGAACGCCGCGCTGAAGAAACTGTGGCGCGACCAGGAGTACCGCAAGTGGCGCGAGCAGCGGCGCAGGTCACTCGCCGAACAGCCCGGCGAAGCAAGGGGCAAGGCGTGACTCAAAGGATTCTCAATTCCCGTGTCTTCCTCGCAGCGGTTCTGGCCATGGCGACCGGTGCCTACCTCTTTCATAGGTTTCCGTTTCCTGCAGCACAGATATTTCTGCGCATCATTTCAGTTCGCGCCCCCTACGCCTTCCTCAGCTTCAAATATCTGTACGTCGTGTTTCTTTTCACCACGCCGTACATGGCGTACGCCACCATTCTTTCTGGCCTTTACGTGTTTACCTTGCGGGGAAGCGGGCGGGTCCGGCCAGGCCATCTTCCCCGTTACGTGGAACCCCGGATGCGGAACGAGCTCTTCCTCGTCGTCGGCGAAGTGCACCACCCTCGCAAACCGATCCCGTCCAGAACACCCTCTTGGCTGACGATCCCCGAACGGGGACTGTTCACCGGAATCGCCATTTTCGGAGCCATCGGCTCGGGCAAAACGAGCTGCGCCATCTACCCTTTCACGGAGCAGATTCTCGCCTACAAGGCCGATAACAAGGATCGGCGGATCGGCGGCCTCATTCTCGAAGTCAAAGGTGACTTCTGCCGGAAGGTGAAACAGATCCTCGACCGCCATGGGCGAGGCGAGGATTACATCGAAATCGGCCTCAACTCCGAGTATCGCTACAACCCGCTGCACAATGACCTTGACGCCTACGCCCTCGCCTTCAGCATCGCATCGCTTCTGAACAACCTTTTCGGTAGGGGGAAGGAGCCGTTCTGGCAGCAGGCGTACACGAATCTCGTCAAGTTCATCATCCTGCTCCATAAAGTTGCCTACGATTACGTCACCCTCTTCAACGTGTATGAATGTGCGATCTCTCCGCCGCTTCTTGAAGAACGCATTCGAGAGGCAGAAGAAACTGTCATGGGCAGGCACTTTGTTGCCGTCGTACCAAAGGTCTACGGTGAGCGCGCCGAAGCCGTCGCAAACCTCGGTTTCACGCATGATGCGAAGGAAGACCTGTACCTGGCGCCGGCCACTCCCGAATTGCGCGAAACGCTCAGGAACCGCAGCGTCCCCCACGAAGCCCGATTGATCCTGGACCGCAACTACGCCGATCGCGACAAGCTCGACCAACTGGATGCCGTGAAGCGCTGGTTCAATGACGATTGGAAACGCATCGAGCCGAAGCTCCGAACCTCGATTGTCGAAGGAATTTCGGTTTTCCTGTCGCTGTTCGACGACAACCCGAAAGTGAAGAAGGTCTTCTGTCCGGCCAAGGAGTGTTACGACCCTCGGAAGAACGCCCACTACGAATATGGCAAGCCACTCCCCTCGTTCTCCGGGCTCATAGAGCAGGGGCAAGTGTGTGCCCTAAACTTCCCGATTGGTTTGAACCCCGGTCTCGCGAAAGCTCTGGGCGTGATGATGAAGCTCGATTTCGAGCGTGCCGTCATCAATCGCGTCCCCGAAATCGAAGCCCATCCCGAACGCTATTTCCGGCAGGTTCTCTTCCTTTGCGACGAATACCAGCACTTTGCGACTGTAGGCGAAACCGATCCCACGGGAGACGAGCGGTTCTTCAGCCTCTCGCGTCAGCCAAAGTGCATCGCCATCGTCGCCACCCAAAGCATCAGTTCGCTGCGCTCTGCACTTCCCGGCGAAAGCTGGCGCACCCTTCTCCAAACCTTCCGCACGAAGATTTTCCTTACGCTCTCTGATGATTTCTCCGCGCGGATTGCCAGCGAACTCTGCGGCCGGGAAGACCGATTCAAACCCAACTACAACTTCTCAGAG
>Ga0210388_10000512_pt1 | contig 31667 bp, 27 predicted proteins | sample IncBWC19OmetaG_FD_155485 | JGI IMG/M metagenome (GOLD analysis project Ga0210388, IMG submission 155485) | Forest soil microbial communities from Barre Woods Harvard Forest LTER site, Petersham, Massachusetts, United States - Inc-BW-C-19-O ...
TCCTGATTTCTAAAGTACCGGTTGTAATCCGCGTCCAGGTCGACATCGAGACTTTGCCGCGCTCCGGTGAGCCACTCGGCATTGATCCCTCCGGTTACCCGGTCAACATAGTCTTTGCGGTTCGGGTTGGATCCGATTCCGGGCAGCGTTGTCAGATCGACAATACTGCGCGGCAGCAGATAAATATTATTGTCGTACAACAGCGTATCGCCGACCAGCAGGTTCAGGTAATCGGTTCGCTCCACGCCCTGCACTTCCTCGACAGGCACGAGGGCCGAATCAAGCACGTCTCGAAACTCGACGGCGGCCCCCATGGACATCGACGTCAAACTCGTCAGGACGGCGGCAAATGCGATTTTTTTTGTAGGTATTTTCACAGTGGGATGCTCAGCGTTGCGGACGTGCCCTGCATGCGGGCCACAAGATTTTCGAGCGATGCCTTGCTCGATGACAGTATTCGCTGGGCCTGCTGCATCGAGGCGCTTTTGGCGACGAACAACGCGTTGCGATCGTTGCTGAAATGCTCGATGTGAGCAACCGCAGCCTCGACCGGCGCGTCACGGGGTAGAATCAGCCCAGCGCCATCGCGGAGCATTTCGGCGATCGAGCCCCGATCGCAGGCCATGACGTGGACGCCGTGCCGCATGGCTTCGTAAATGACCAGTGGCTCGGCTTCATTCGGGTACCGGGTCGGAAATAAAAATATGTCCAATTGCCGGTAGAAACGCTCTTTGTCCTCGCCGTAGAGCGGCCCCGCGTAGCGCGCGTGCGGCGTAGACTGCAGCAACCTGTCGAAGCTTTGCTGTGTTTCCGACGCGACCGGCCCGGCGATATGGGCGCGATATTCAATCCCGCGCCGATTCAACGCCGCCAGGACATCGAAGAATTCAACGATGCCCTTCTCAAAGGTGATGTTCGACAGAAAGCCGAGCTGTAGCGGTGCGGATTGGTTGGCTTGCACCTGGCACCCATCGTCGCATTGATAGAAGGCCGCGTTCGAAACCACGCGTACCGCTGCGGGATCCACGCCATATTCGCGGTTCAATAACAACCCCATCCTGGGGCTCAGCACGATATGGCTCTCTTTGCGGACCAGAGCAAAAAGGCATCGATTCAGGCGTGAAGGCGCGTTGATGTAGGCATAGCTGTGATGATGAATATAAATCGGCCGGCGAAACAGCTTGCTGATTACCACGTAGAGCAAATCGAAGAGCTGGCCGCGGCCGCCCGATAGCGCCAGATAAAGCGCCGTGTCGCGTTTACCGATGCAAGTCGTCAGGTAGTTCAACGCCTTGATCAATTGTTGCAGGACACCGATCGCCTTGGGCTGCGGGCCTGGGGCACGATCGAATACTGCAACGGGCATTCTCGCTTTCAAAAGATCGAGCATCCTGGCGCAGATAATGTAAAAGCCATTCACCGGCGGGGGCAGCGGGCCGGCAAAGCACAGGCATGTCATCCGGTGTTCTCTACCATGCGTACACAACCGTCCAAGATCTGGGTTGCGGCACGCTCCGGCGTATAGTCCGCCACTACGTCGAGGCAATTTAGCGCTACCGCTTCCCTGTCGTCCGAGAGATGTCTAACTGAATCTAGCGCCTTGACCAAATCATCGCTGTTGCCGGATTCGAATGCGTATCCGGTCGCCCCCTCTCGCACCAAGTCCGGCACGCAACCGCAGGCGCTGCTCACGACCACGGGGCAACCGTAGCTCAATGCCTCATTGACCACCAAACCCCAGGGTTCGCTGTGGCTCGGCAACACCAAAGCCGTGCAGTTCTGGAACAATCCCGAAATATCCTCCAGGCTTTTGCTGCCCAGGAAAGAGATTGCGTGCGTCATGTTGAGATTGGTCACCCGCCTCTTCAGATCGTCCGCCAGCGGCCCTGCGCCGACCAAATCCAATCTCGCCCCCGGAAGCCGCGCATGAAGAGTGCAGAATGCCGTGAATAAATCATCCAGGCCTTTTTCGATCGAGAGCCTGCCGACGTAAAGAAAGCGAGGCTCATCGGCGCGCCCGTGCCAATTCGACCGGTAGTGCGCCAGGACCTTGTCTTTGCCGTAACCGTGGGGCAGCGCGGCTGCCTGACAGCGATAGGCGATCTTCGACTCGCTCACGCCGTAGCTCATTAGAAATTCTTTGCTCCTGATGCCGTAGCAAAAAAAGCCGTTGCACAAACGAAAGAACCCGCGCTTGGCCAATTCCCGCCACGCCACTTTGGGCCGGTCGGCCAAGGTGGAGTCGCAGAAGACGGCGCGCTTGCGCCGTAACACGATGCAAACCACGAGCATCGCCCAATATTCGGCGCGGTGATAGCCGGGCATGATGACCAAATCGACCGGATTCTTATAGAGATCTCGTGCAAGGGCACCAATGCGCCGAATCAGCGGGGCGTTGGTGTAGGAGCCGCGAAACAAGAGCCGGAAGGGGTACTGATGGTAGGACAAATCGACGCCGCCCAATCCCATACGTATCTCTTCGGTCTCGGCGATCTGTATGAACGAGGGAGTAATGCCGCGGGGTGCCCCATCCAAATGCACTTGTGAGAACACAACGCCCTTGTATTTGGACCAAAGAATGTTGTGGTATATCGCTACTCGCATACGTTTCGCGCACCAGCGGCGCGCCTCAAGACACCATCGTCGGTTGCGCGCTGACTCGCCTCGGTATGCGGTATCGCTCGCCCAGTTGCACAGACAGCATCGCAGAGGAAATCGCAAAAGCCAGGAGAGTTGCACTCGCGAACCCCATGGCGATCATGAGGGAGCCGCGCAGCACGATCATCAAAAACACCGCTCCGTAGACCGCCAGCGGAAACGAGACCCACTTGCTGCTGCGCCTGGCGACTTTATTCAGAAGCGTCACGGCAAACGCTGCCACGCCCGCATAGAGCATGACGCCGACGAAACCAAAGTCGAGATATCCCTCCGCTATCAATGGCGCCGAGAGATTCGTGAACCACATGCTGTAGTTCTTGGTCAGGTAGTTGGCGAGAAAGATGCCCGTGGCCAACGGCTTCCCACTCCATACGCTGCTCGGAACGAAAAATAGCAGCGAACCCAACAGTTGATGGCCCCATTGCACCCCGTGCGCGCCGGCAATTTCAACGGCCGTATATATATTCGCCCATGAGTCGTAGTTGATGGAAAAGTAATGATCCATGAGCCGATCCAATACCTGCGTCAGGGTCACATCGCCGAGGGCTTGCTGGTGATTGTGCGTAAATATCGTGATGGCCGGGAAAATCACCACCATGCCGCCCACCAACAGCAGCATCCGTCTCGACCAGTTGGCAAAGAATCCAGGAAATGCCACCAGCAACAGAGCGATGTACAGGGGCCCCAACGCGTTGCGCTTCTCGGTATACGGATTCTCCGTTATCAATACCAGCAGCAGCAGCAACAGCAGCACGCAAACGCGGCTGAATAACAGCTTGCGCCCCGAACGAACGGTCTCGTGCAGAAGGATCAACAAGGTCGCCGACGGCAGAAACAGCAGGCATCTTTTCACGATGAGCGACGCGGGCGACGGCGCGACGGCGTTGTCAATCGACGCATAAGCTTTCGGTGCGGCGATTGCCACCACACAGACACAGACGAACAATGCGAGACCAACCGCGCCGGCGGTAAACGGCCGCGGCGCACTCGCTGGCGGGGAGTCCACCCGCCGCGCTTCGGCGCGCCCGCTCAAGAATCCATAAAACAGCGTAAACGCCAGCATGAACAGCGCACACATGAGATTTGTAAGCGCCACCCGATCCACCGCAACGGTCGAGGTGTTGATCAGACGCTGCGGCATGCTCATCAATTGGACTTTTGGCGCCAAATCAAGAAACAACCAATTGAAAATGAACACGACCATATCGGCGGGCGATGCGGCCGCAGGCCGAACCGCAAATCTTAGCTGTAGCAGCAACGCAATCGTCACGGCCACGCTCGAGAACACAAATTCCATCCCCGCCGAAGCGAGGCTGTTGATGAATATGATCTCCATCAGCACGATAAACAGCGCCAATAAAACCTTTACGCCGAGAAAGTGAGCGGTTGCCTTTGTGCGCATGCGATTCCAGACCTACACGTTGCTTCTTGAGTGATGAAGCAATCGAACTACTCTCGCTCAGTGCTCATTGATGACGCTCCCGATGACGTTGACGCCGGTATCGGTGAACATTTCCATGGCCGCCAGCAGCTTGGCTTGCGGCGTGCAGTTACGCCGCGCAATCATCACTGCATTTCCGGCATTGGCGGCGAGGATCTGTGCATCCGCCGTTTCGCAGGCCGCCGGAGTATCGAGGATCACCAGGCTGAATTGAGCGGCGAAGTGATCGAGGATCACGTCGAACACCGGGCGCGCGAGCAGCTCCTGCGGATTGGGCGGAATGATGCCCGCCGGCAATACGAATAGACGCAGCTGCGGATGGATCCGCCGCGCAATTTCCCGTCCCGCGCGTCCAGTCAGCAGTGCGGACAAACCCACCGAATTTTCGATATTGAATATCCGATGCTGGCGCGGATGCCGCATGTCCGCGTCGATCAACAACGTACGCTCCCCGAGTTGGGCAAACATGGTCGCCAGATTGGCCGCAAGCCAACTGCGGCCATCGCCGCGCTCTGCGCTGGTGACCGCCAGGACCCTGCGGCTTGCATTGTTGAACCACCGCAGGATGATCTGACTGCGCAGCGCGCGCAGCGGCTCAACCACATCACTTTGCGGCATGTAGGCCGCGATGACATCATCGGAGACACCGCTCTCGCCGCCACGCGCCAATATCGGGTAATTGTATTGCTGTGCAATGGCGGATTCGATGTCGCGCTCAGTGATGCGCTTCAGCTGGACCGCGGCTTCGCCGAATCGAACCCCGTGGGCATTGGCGAAGCGCTGAATTTCTTCCACGTCTTGGGAATTCAGGCGTCCTTGCTCGATGAGTATGGTACCGATCGCGCGGCCGCGGTCGGGCGGAGTGATTTGCCGTTTGACGGGCCGCTCTACGATGTCATTCATGTCAAATTACCGACGGTTCGAGGCGCCCGGGCGCGGTCTGAGGAAGGCGTACGTCATTGGCACGTACGCGCACGATATCGATTTTGCCGAGCAGCGGGACACCGAGCAGATCGATGATGTCTTCATCTTCGCGCACGCGTCGATTGCGCATCTCCGCAGCCAGCGCGGTTGCGATTCCCAGCATTCCTCCCAAAAAGATCGCGACAATCAAATTAATCACGATCTTGGGGCTGGACGCGCCGCTGGGCGCGGTGGCGGTGCTTAGTTGCACGACATTGGTTTGCTGCGTCAAACTTTCCAAGTTGCTTTGCGCCAGCCGCTGACTAACCTGATCCAAATCGCGCTGCGCCGCCGTCACGTCGCTTTCGAACATGGCCGATTGGTCATGTTGATACTTGAGTTCCAGCACCTTCTTCTTTTGAGCCTCGAGGGCTTGGCGCACATCGTTTTCCCGGCGTAAATTGGACTGCGTCGCATTGCCGAGCGAGGTGGCTATATTCGCGCTCTCCTGGGCGATGCGGGTGCGCAAGTCGGAGATTTCGCCCTCGACGGCCTGATAATCGGGGTGATTCTTTCCCAGGCGAGCCGCGACGTCGGGCTTTTTCGCCTCTGCCTGCACCAAGGCCGCCTTCAGCGACTGAATTACCGGGCTTTGCAACACCTCCGGAAGAGTGGATATATCGGATCCGACCTGGTGCTGGCGGGATTGGCTATCCTGACGCAGCCCCTGAATGGTCACCAACTCCGTCGACAATTCGTTCAAACGGGCATTTTCAACATCCAGCTTTTCGTCCGTCGCAATGATGCCGTTCTTGCTCTGAAAATCGGAGAGTTTCTTTTGCTTATCCTCGAGGTCGGCGCGCAGCGCCCGCGAACGCTGGTCAAACCAACTTGCGTATTGCTTCGCCGGCTCAACCTTCAACTCGATGTTGGTTTCAATGGCTGCCTGGGCAAAGCCATTCGCCAGAGCCGCGGCAGTCGCCGGATCCGACCATGTGACCGAGATGTCGATTACATTGCTGGAATGCGTCGGGCTGTCATGGGCCGGCGCGACCAACAACTTTTTGTCCAAGATCAGTTTCGCAACGGTAACGCTAATATCGTCGTCCGGCCCTTTTGCCCACAGCTTCCGGGCCTCGGGCTGCTGGTCCAGCTTCAAGGTCTTCACCACCCGTTGCGCGACGCGTATGCTGGAGATGATGTCGGCCTGGGTATTGACGTACGTCGCAGGCATCTCGCCGCCCCCCGCAGCACCGTTGGCCTGCGCCACAGGGTCGGTTTTACTGTCGATGACGACCGATGCTGTCGCGGTGTACTGCTTCGGCCAAATGACGCTCGCAAATGCGATGAGAACAAACACCGCCACGAATATGCCCGCGGCGATCAGCCAGCGGGCTCGCAAAATTACCAGGAATTGATTAAAGCTCATGACTTAAACAGCCTCGGCGGCAACTGTAGTGAGTTGATTGGAATTCATCGGGGCAGTTCAAAACAAACTCTCCTTGACGTAAATGACATCGCGGTCCTGTACATCGTCATCCATGGACACGCCTTCCTCCTTCACCTTGCCATTGGCATCCCGGCGGTGACGGACGATCCCCCGCTGTGTTCCTTTGCCGGTGACACCGCCTCCGGTTGCCAGCGCTTGAATGACCGTCATGCCCCGCTCCAAGCGGTACTGACCGGGCTTTTGCACTTGGCCATATATGTAGAACATGGGCGCGCGGGTGACATAGAGCGTGTCGCCGCCGAACAACTCGATGTCATCGCCCTGATTCCCGGTCGAGGCCATCTTCACGATGTCGACATCGTGTCGAAAAGGCTTGCCGTTTCGCATTCCGGAAAGGGTTACGGTTTCGCCCCCGGTGACTGCGACTCCGCCGGCCGCCGCGAGCATGCCGGACACATGGCCCCCTGCCGCATCGGTGGAGTAGCGACCGGGTTTATTCACCTCCCCGATCACCGACACCAAATTGCCAAAGCCTTCAGTCAGCAATATGTTCACTTGCGGATTGACGACAAAACCGCCGTCCCGAAGCATTTGCGCGATTTTTGCTTCCGCCGCCGGCAGCGTCAGGCCCTTGAGCGGAACCGATCCGATGAGAGGATAGCCGATGGCCCCCGATTCGGACACGCGAACATCCAAGCTCAGATCTGCGTTCTTGAACACGGTGATCTTCAAGATATCGCCGGGAGCCAGCAGGTACTCGGGCTGTGCGCGGACGGGCGCCGCGCCCAGGGCAAGGGCGCAGAGGCATGAAAACGCCATCCAAAGCCCAAGCCAATGGAGAGAGCGCTTCGGGCATTCTATGTTTTGTATGTTTGGACTCACGATGATGGACTCTGCTCTCATAATTCTACTTCTTGCTGATGCTGGGACCAACCATCGACTGATCGGCAAACAACTGCGACAACCTATGTAGTGAAGCAATTAATTGATCGGTGATTCACAACGCCAATTGGCGCTCATTGATTTCGAATGGCGCAAACACCGTGCTCAACACCGCATTGCGCTCGAAATTGTTCTCCGCGAAAATCCGGGCCCGTCGTCCCAGCGATTTCCGCCTCTCAGGATCGTCCACCAGCGTGGCAATGGCACGAGCCAGTTCCACGCTGTTCTCCGGGGCTACCACCAGGCCGCACTGCGACACTATCTCGCTGATTTCGGTTCCCGCACGACAAGTTGCAATCACCGGCCGCCCGCTTGCGAGCATGCCGCCGAGTTTCGAGGGAAGCACCAGGTCGGCCGCATCGGGGCTTTGGGGCAACAGATGAATGTCAGCCATTGACAGCAAGTCCGATACTTGTCCGGCAGGCTGAAGCGGGATGAAGCGAACGTTCGGCAAGCCCGCGGCGGCTGCTTCCAGTTCGGACTTCATGACACCCTCGCCGCAGACAACGAATACGATTTCGTCGCGGGCTCGCAGCAGCTTTGCGGCCTCGGGAATCACTTTCAGTCCCTGCTTGCCGCTTAGCGTTCCCGAAAACAGCGCCACAAACGCGTCGTTCGAAATCCCGAGCTGCGTTCGATAGCCGCCGTTGGGCGCTTTGATGCGCGTTAGATCGACCCAGTTTGGGAGGTAGCGGGTTTTGCCGGCGTTCACGCCCTTGGCGCACAGTCTCTCCATCATTCTGCCGGAGATCGTCGAGACGGTGTCGAAGCGACGCAGTAGTGAGCGTTCCATGCGCAAAGCCATTCTCTGCAGAAGTCTGCCTTTCAACAATCCCATTCCGAAGGCAACGTCCACTTCGAAGTCCTGGAGGTGCAGCCAGCACTTGGCGCGGCACAGCCAGGCGGTCAAGAGCCCGGCGGGAGCACACATGAAAGCGGGAGCCACTGTCAACACGACATCCGGCCGCCAAGCAATCTGCCACAGCATCACGGGAAATGAAGCGATGGCAAATGAGAGTAAGTGCAACAGTCGAGTCAGGCCGCTCGGCGACTTCGGCACCCAAAGCGGGGTTCGCCAGACATCCACCCCGCGCCATTTTTCCCGCCGATACGGCGGCCAGCGGTATTTCCTATCAACCTGCCAATTTGGATAGTAGGGAGGCGCGCACACGACGCGAACTTCGTGACCCTGCTCCGCCAGCCACCAAGCCATGTCGCCCGAGTATTTGCCAATACCCGTGGGCTCCGGCGCAAAATTGGCGCTGTAAATCAATATTTTCATCCATCGCCCCTAAATCCGCGGTACAGGATCCCCGAGCGGCTAGTTCGCCAGACACAGGCAGATAAAGATGCCAGACATCTGCGCAGGAGGACGTAAGCGGTGGTCTGACAAGCACGCATCCATTCTGCGAATCGGTTCGACCCGCTCTACAGGCACCCCTGGACGTATGTCAAACGTCTGGGTTCACCGACATGAAGACGCCGCGGCACCTTTTCCGGGTCCCAGCCACGCAACAACAAATCCTTGACTCGAAAATTTTTTTTGGTGCCGATTCGCGCGCCGCTTCGAAGCGACGGCACGGGAAATTTCTCGCGGATGAAATGCGCTGGTTTTTCTCGTGCCGAACGCTGATATCGCTTATGTCGAATAGAGCCTTGCGCAAAGCGAAATTCCCGGGCGTTGCGTCACATTTTTTCGTCTTGAATTTTGGCGCCTGTCGGCCGGGTACGACATGGTGCCTGCGCATCTTTCGCGTGTTTTACTGCCAGCCGTTCAAGGGCAAACCCGGCGCAAGCCGGGGACGCAAAGCTTCCGGTCTGTGAGTACAGATAGCGGGGTTTCCGGAGACGGCCAGTGGTGGCGGTCTTTGTGAACTCAGGCCAGTGCTGCTCATGTTCCGGCGTAAATCATCTATACAGGAACAGGTGGCATGGGGATTAGTTCGAACGCGTTCGGCGCATTAAGTAAACTTGCGCTTCTATTTTTGGTCGCCGCACTCGGCGGCTGCGGAGACGGCGGCTCCTCCAACGATTCCACGACGGCTCCCCCGGCTTCAATAACCACACCGCCGCCGGCCACCGCCGCGGCACCCACGTCCACACCCACGTCCACACCCGCGCCCGCCACCACATCCGCGGGGTCGGCCCCCACGAAGGCGGCGGTTGTGGCACCGCTTTCAACCTCCAACAATGGAGACGCCTGTCTCGCCGCACCGATGCCCTCCAGCGCGACGTTGTTCAACTCGACTAAGCGGGTATTCGCCCATTATTTTCACCCCTTCCCGGTCTCGATCGACAATGACCCGTCCGCCAAGGACTATTACAACCTGCAATACTTGACCCGGACGGGTGAATCGGACAAATGGCTCAAGGAGGGTGGCTACCTGCGCCAGAGACCGCTCGGTGTAACGCCCAGCACCAATCCGAATTGGCAACAACTGAATATGGAAGGTGAGGTGCGCGCGGCGATTGCGCGCGGTATCACCGGCTTCACCTTCGATTCGCTGTCAGTGACGGATGCGACGGATAGCACGAGCGACTTACACCTCATGCTCGCCGCGGCCCAGGCGGTCGATTCGCGCTTCAAAATCCTGATCATGCCGGACATGACTGCCCTGGGTACCGATGCCAGCGCAGTGGTCCAGATCATCGTCGCCGTGGCCGGCAGCCCGGCCGCTTATCGCCTGAGCGATGGGCGCCTGGTCGTCTCGCCATTTGATGCCGGCCTGAATACGCCCGCCTGGTGGCAGTCGGTAATCAGCCAGTTGGGCGCCCAAGGCATTCAGATCGCTCTGGTGCCGACATTTCTTGGTTGGTCCAGTTCCGCCGCTGCGTTCTCGGCATTCTCCTATGGCTTTTCTGATTGGGGCACGGCCACGGTCGCCGGCGCTGACGCACTGGAGGGCAGTCCGGCCCTCGCGCATTCCAGTTATAAAAAGATATTCATGGAGCCGGTCGGTCCCCAGCAATACAGACCGAAGGATTTCGTGTACTGGGACGCCGGAAACAGCGCGGCACTCCGCGAGGCATGGACCGGCTCGATTAAGGGAGATGCGGATTGGGTTCAGGTGGTGACGTGGAACGATTTTTCCGAGAGTTCGTCGATTTCGCCGGTGACCGATGGCACTTTGCAGCGGAGTATTGGCACGGGTTTCTACAACCTGACCGGCTACTATGCGAGCTGGTTCCTCACGGGGCAGGAACCGACCATCACGCACGACGTGCTCTATTACTTTTATCGCCGTGAGCCGGTGACTGGCGCGGCCGGCGGGCAGAGCCAATTGGCTACCGACTACAGCGGCGTCCCCGAAAATAGCATTGAATTGCTGGGATTCCTGACCAGTCCCGGCGTGCTGAAGATCACCATCGGCGGCAAGACCTTCACCCAAAACGCCGCCGCCGGAATCGTGTCCTTCAAAATCCCCACCCAGCCCGGCACTCCGCTCTTCACGCTGTCGCGCGGCGGGACCGATGTCTTTTCATTCGAGGGAGGTGTGCAAATCTACGGGCCGAGCGGCCTGCCATCGACTGTCCAAGACTTGACTTACTGGAGCGGCAGCGCAGCAAAGTCGGGAGTATGCACCCTCTAAAGCAAACCCGACCCACCATTCGAGGGGGCGCCGCCGCGTACCGCGCGTTTCAGGCGGCGCACCACTTGCCTGGCGAGGGTCAGATAACCGGGCAACGGGGTTCGGCAAAATGCCAGCTTGCGGACGTAGTGATCCACCGTCCACTCGGCGCTCGATCCGGCCGGAAAAAACACGGTGTCGCCGGTAGCCACGCGTCGCGAGACACCCGATGGGTATTTCAGGGTGACATCGCCCTCCAGGATGTGGAAGGTCTCATCGAAGCTATAGAACCAATTAAATCGTCCGGCAGTGCAATCCCAGAAATAGGTGCTCGCCGTACCGTCCTCGCTGCTGGATAGGAGTTCGGCGCGCGCAACCGGGCTGCCGTCCAGTATCCAGGCGGCTTGAATCGGATTCGGTACAAATTTCGCGGAAGACGTTCCGACCGTGATTAAACTTTCAACTGCCATCTGGGTCGCAATCTAGCATGGTCATTCTGCATCCCGTGTCGGCGGAACTCGCACCAGGCACTTCAAATCGTCCTACAACATCTGGGGGCGCTTCTTTGTATTTTGTTCGGTATAAATAAACGGGCGACAGAACATGCAGTTGTTTCAAGCCGTACGCGCGACAGATTATGTTCATTATAAAAAAAGGCCCCGACCGGCACCGAATATTGGACCCCATTCGCAACATCGACGCCATATCATGAACGCCCCCTTGGGCAAAGCCATGGCACGGAATACGCACGCCCTGTTCGCACACGCATCGCGCAACTCCACCCGTGCGATCGTGCCTATCAACGATTGCGCCTTGGAGTCGGTTGCACCCCGCCCCGCGTTTTATTGCGTGCACTCCGCTTCGGGCGTCGCGGGGACGGATTTTCTTGACTTGGCGCAGCGACTTGAGCCAACCATCCGCTTTTACGGCATTCAGGCGCCGCCGAAGCAGATGCCCGACACCGAGTTTGGCAACTCGGTGGATTCCATTGCCGAATACTACGCCGAGGCCTTGTCGAAATTTCAGCCGACCGGCCCATTGCTGATCGGCGGGTACTGCGTCGGAGCCGTTATCGCGCTCGCAATGGTGGATAAATTGCGCGCGCGGGGGCGCGAAGTCGGACCCCTGCTCGCCATTGACGGCGTACCGGAAAATGTCGGCGCGGCGATGTCCCGGTGGCGGGCGCAGTATTGGCTTGAGTTGGCTCGCAATGTGCGTGGCTGGTTCAACCACGGCGACTTGATGCGCAGCCGGACCCTGCGTTCATTGGTTTGGAGCATCGCGAACAACGCAACCGCGATTGGCAAGGGAGCGATCGGCCTGAAGCGAGCGCAGAAATTGGGCGGTGGTTACGCGATCGAGGGAATCATGGACGTATCGCGCTATCCACCGGAGCACAAATCCTTCGTCAATCGATTGTTCCAGGCGCTGTTTGCACACACGCCTAAGAGCTATACGGGCAATGTGGTGGTCTATGAGGCGACGGTGAAGCCCCTGCTGTACCTGCCGCAAATCGGGCATATGTGGCGAGAATTCGCCCGCCAGGCAGAAATCGTCGGGATTGTCGGCACTCATATCAGCATGATGCACGAGCCCTACGTTGAATCCCTCGCGAATGACATGCGCAAACGCATCCACGCATTTTTCTCCTCACAACCGTAGTCCTTCTATGTGTAAATCACGGCTCATCCAATTGCAGCGATTTGGAGTCCTCGGTCTCCTACCGTTGATCTGCGCAACGCTTGCGTTTGGCGCGGGCGCCCCGGCGGCCGACACCAAGGATCCCAGCGCCTGCCTGCCATTTTCGATGCCCGACAGCGCCACCCTGTTCAATTCGCAGAAAAAGGTTTTTGCACACTATTTCTATGTGTTTCCGCTATCCATTGGCAACAAGCCGGCGGACAGCGACTACTACAACGCGCAATTCCTGAACCCCCAGGGCGAGAACGGCAAACATGCCGCGCTTGGCGGATATTTGCGACAACGGCCTTTGCCGGTCGCCGCGAACTCATCAGCTGACCGGCAGTTGCAGAATGTAGAAACCGAAGTGCGCATGGCCATCGCCAGAGGCATCACCGGATTTACAATCGACGTGCTGTCGGGCAAGGAAGCCGGCGATCCGAATAGTCACCTCAATATGCTGCTTAAGGCCGCGAAGGCGGTCGATCCGCGATTCAAGATCGTGGTCATGCCCGATATTTCGGCGCTAAAGGCCGATGCAAACGCGGTGTCGCAGATCATTGCCGCCGCGGCCGCCAGCGACGCGGCCTATCGGCTCGATGACGGCAGGCTGGTCGTCAGTGCATTTAATGCCTCTCTCAACCCGCCCGCATGGTGGCAAGGCATTTTTGACCAGTTGAACTCGCGCGGCATAAAAGTGGCCTTCGTTCCGACTTTTCTGGGTTGGACCGGCCAGGCCGCATCATTCGCCGCCATCAGTCATGGATTTAGCGATTGGGGGACGGCGACAGCCGCCAGTTCCGACAGCATGAAAAGAGACCCATCGCTCGCGCATGACAGCTACGGAAAGCTATATATGATGCCCATCGATCCGCAGCAATATCGACCCAAGGACTCCATATTCTGGGAGGCAGGGAACAGCACGACGTTCCGCACCGCATGGATGAGTGCGATCAACGCCGGAGCCGACTGGGTGCAACTGGTTACTTGGAGTGACTTTTCGGAATCAAGCCAGGTGGAGCCGTACACGGATGCAACGCTGCGCACTGACATCGGCACCGGTTTCTACGATCTCACCGGCTATTACGCCGCCTGGTTCTTATTGGGAGCGCAGCCGCCCATCACCCATGACGTTCTCTACTACTTCTACCGTCGTGAACCGACCAACGCGGCCAGTCCGGCGCAATCCGTCCCCAACAAATTGGTCGGCAACGCGGCCGCCGAAAACAACATCGAGCTGGTCGCGTTCCTCACTGCGCCTGCGACGCTCAAGATTACGATCGGGGGCCGCTCCTTTACGCAAGAGGCGGCGGCTGGAATTTCCTCCTTCAAGGTGCCCACCGCACCCGGCGATCCGCAATTTGCCGTGTCCCGCAATGGCGCGGACGTCTTCTCATTCCAGGCTCCGGTGCAAATCTATGGGACCTCGGGACTGCCGTCTGGGGTTATAGATATGACCTACTGGAGCGGTAGCGCATCGAAGAGCGGTGTTTGCGCGTTATAAGCCCCACCTGCCGCCCATGTCTGTCCTTTGACCACCGTAACCGTCTGCATCTGCACCTTCAGAAATCCTGACGGTTTGCGCGCCCTCTTGCAGGGGCTCGACACACAGCTGCTCGAATCGATTCGTGACCAGGACCTGACCGTTGCGGTGGTCGATAACGATGCTGAAGGTTCAGCTGCCCAGGTGCTTGCGAGTTATGCCGCCGCCGGCCGCTTCAGGCTCTGCAGCATGATCCAGCGCAAACGCGGACTGTCCAGTGCCCGCAACAGCGCCCTGCACCTGGCGTTTGCCTCGCAAGCCGATCTGTTTGCGTTTCTGGACGATGATGAGGTTCCGAGCGAGCGCTGGCTTCAGTCGCTGGTGGACAGCTTCAAAGACCCGAGTACCGCCATTGTCGTCGGACCCCTCGAGCCGCGATTCGAAGTGCCGCCGCCCCAGTGGATCGTCGCCGGGAATTTTTTCCGTCACCGCTGCTCGGGTACCGATGAAGATAGGATGGGATACACCGGCAACGTGATGATGAGAACGGCCGCAATTGAAGCAACCGGCGTGCGCTTCGACGAAACCCTGAACTCGATCGGCGGTGAAGACGTCATCTTTTTTCGCTCGCTGCGCGCTCGCGGATTCCACATCAAGTGTAGCCACGGCGCCCTGGCGTTCGAATCGATACCGCGCAGCCGCGCGAGTCTGAAATGGATGATGCGGCGCTGGCTGCGCGCGGGTGCGACCGGCACCCTGCTGATGGGAAGCACCAATCTGGGCTGGCGCAACCGATTTGCCAATGCGGCACGCGGCGTCGGCCGCATCGGCGCGGGCGCAATCCTGGTCATCGTTACCGCAGCGGTACGCGGCCGTCGGGATTTCCCGGCCGTCGCCCGTGCGATCGCGACCGTTTGCCGCGGCGTGGGCATGTTAATTGCCGCGTTCGGAGTCTCGTATCAGGAATATGGCCAGGGCTATCGCCGCGACCAATGATCGGCACCGAAAAACAAACCCCGTTTCGCCGCCAGGTCGAAAGGCTGCTGGCTCGATCGCGCAGCAAGAACAGCATTTACCTGGCGTTATCATTGATCGCGCGGGTGCTCAATGCAGCGGGCATGTTTATCGCGCTACAGCGATTCGCTCCCAGCACCTTCGGGGAAATGAGCTATCTTCAGGCCACGGCAGTCTCCACCGTCGCTTTCTGCTCATTAGGGATCGAAATATCGGTCAATGCGCAGCTGACCCGCAAGATCAAAGAGGGAAGCCGCCTCGCGCCCACCATCCTCGCCGCCTGCACCTTGGCCGTCACGGGAATCGTGTTGGCCTGCCTCGCGGTGACGGTGGCCTTTGCTTCGCAACTGACTGTGACCGGCTCCGAGCATTTGGCAGTCGCCGCGGTATGCATCTATTCCTCGTTCATGATTTTCACCTCGCTGCTGACTGCGATGTCATTCGCGCTGTCGGCGAGCATCAATGTCGGGGTCTCTTACATCCTCACGTCTTCCTTGTTTGCCGGCTTCGCGATTTTCGCCAACACGGGCACATCGGGCCTCGGACTCATGTTCTTGTCAATTATTGCGCAGATCATAGCCGTGTCTTACATGGCGATAGCGCTCGCCCGGCTTGCACGATCCTGGAAACTGCGCAGCGGATACGAACTGATTCAGACTTCGCTGGAGGCCGCTAAAACCGAGGTGATGACCCTGTTCAAGTACGGCGCGAAACAGATATTGGTGGTTTCAACCGTGACCTTTTCACAGTGGCTCATTCAACGCAAGATCGTTTACGGCAATGGCGGGGTTTCCGAGAACGCGATTTACAGCATTGGCAATCAGATCTTCAACATGATGACGTTCATTCCGTTGATCATAACGCCAATCGTCATTACGCGGCTGGCCGCTGCCGGCGATGACCTGGCGCAGCGCAGGCACATCACTCTTGCCAGCTTGAAATTATTCTCCGGCATCGCCGCCATAGCCTGTGTGGCCGTGTTCGTCGGCCTGCGCATCGGCATTCCATTTTTGCCGCCGCGCTACGCGGCGGCCGAGCTGACCGGGCTCATCGCCTCATTCGCGGCCGCCTTTCAAATCGTGAAATCGCCTTTTTCATTATTTTTTCTGGCGGAACTGAAGGCGTCGCGCGAGATCGCCAGCGCCACCGCCGGCGCCTTGTTCATGATCGTTGCCACGGCCACCTATGCGCAGTTGACTCCCAATCAAGGCACCACGATCCGGCTGCTGGGTTGCGCGCTGCAAGGAGTCGTGTTGGCGGCGATGTTTTTCATTGAAACGCGGCGCGCGCCAAAGACTGCCGAGCACTAGGAGGCCACTACTTCGCTGGCTTCGCCCAGGACGCGATGCACCTGCTGAATGCAGGCTGACCCCTCGCCGACCGCGGCCGCGACGCGCTTCACGCTGCCGCAGCGAACATCGCCCACCGCGAATATCCCTGGGATGCTGGATTCGAAAAAAAGCGGTTGACGCGCGTTCGGCCAATCGCCCGGCGATAAATCCGCGCCGTGCAAATCCGCACCGGTTCGCACAAAACCCTTGTCGTTGAGGGCAATGCAGGAATTCAGCCAAGCAGTGCACGGCAACGCACCCATCATGAGAAAGACGTGGCCGATGTCATGCGTCTCCGCTTCTTTGCCGACGGTTTTCCAAGTCACGCGGCTCAATTGATCCTGCCCTTCCAGCGCGGTGATCTCGGTACGAACGTGCAAAGTAATGTTGGGCATCTCCTGGATTCGGCGAATCAAGTATTGCGACATCGTGTCGGCAAGGCGGCCCGATCGAACCAGCAAATGGACCATCCGGGAGCTGCCGGCCAAAAATACCGCCGCTTGACCGGCCGAATTGCCGCCGCCGACCACGATGGCCTCGCCCGGTCCGCAGCGGCGCGCTTCGGTGCTGGTGGCGGCGTAATAAATTCCCGTTCCCAGAAAGCGCGACGCATTGTCGAGGGATAGCTGCCGATATTCCGCGCCGGTCGCAATGATAACGCTGCGTGCGCGCGCGGCGTGGCCGTCGGCAAACTCAATCGCATACGGCCGCTTGTCGCACTTCAGGCTCATCACTGGGTAGGCGGTTCTGATTTCCGCGCCGAATTTCTGCGCCTGAACCAAGGCGCGCGCGGCGAGCGCCAGTCCGGATATCCCAGTGGGAAAGCCCAAGTAGTTTTCGATCTTGGAGCTCGATCCCGCCTGGCCCCCGGGCGTCCCGGTCTCGAGGACCAGAACATCCAGCCCTTCCGAGGCAGCGTAAACTCCTGCGGCCAAACCGGCCGGACCGGCACCGACCACGATGACGTCGCGAATTCGATCATCATCGATCTGTTGATTCATGCCGAGATTGGCCGCAACTTCCTCATTGCTGGGATTCTTGAGTACGATCGAGGCGCGGCACACGACCACCGGCAGGTCCTCAACCGTTACGTGAAACCGCTCGAGCAGGTCGCGAACCGAGACATCCGTATCGATGTCGAGATTGACGAATGGATAGGTATTGCGGGTCAAGAACTGCTGCAGCCGCAAGGTACCGGCCGAGTGCCTGGAGCCCAGTAGAATTACATCGCTGGACTGCGAGGTGATGAGCGCCACGCGCCGCAATATGAAGGCGCGCATGAACAGCTCGCTCAGTTCCGAATCGGTTTGCACGATCTCGCGCAACTGAGCGTCGTCAATCGCCAGGACCTCACCGGCTTCGCGCACGCGCATGCGCACGACCGTACTGATGGCGCGCAACGTGCCGGTGTCGCCGGTAAAACTTCCCGGTGTATGCAGCACGATCAGAGTTTCACCGGACAGGGTCGGCTGAATGATCTCGATGCTGCCCGACAGCACCACATACATCGGCGGGTGATCGCCGGGCTCCGATAAAACCTGCCCTTTTTGAGTGGAAATTTTGCGGCCGTGCGCGTTCAGGCGCGTGATTTGCATCGGCGTAAGATGTGGAAACATCTGCGCGCTGCGGCCGGCGTAGGCCGACTGCGCGATTGACCCTTCAATGCTGAGTTCTTGATTCATTCATTGCATCCCGCGGCGGATCACAGCATTCCAAATCAAATCATACACGGGATGACTTTGCGAGCGCCCGCTGGCCTTCCACCGCGTGCCAGATCAGCAAAATGGGCACGCCCAAGGCGATATCTCTGGCCCGCTTCAGCAACGAGACGGCAAGTCCGAACTCCGCCCCTACGCCGAACAAGGGCGCGAGTACCGCGTACGCGGCTTCCTGTACTCCGAGCGCATTGGGGATGAACACGGCGGCGCTGCGCGCAGCGCACACGAGACTCTCGATCGCCACCACGGGCAAAAAGCCGATGCGCACGCCAATCAAGCGGAACGCGATCCAGGTCCCGACAGCACTCGCGACCCATCCGCAGAGGTGTAGGGCCGAGGAGAGAGCGATGCGCAGCGGAGAACGATGAATGTCAGTGAAGGTGGCGGCGACGGCCGCACCGGCCGCGCCCGCGCGATGCAGCATGCGCGTGGCAAGCTTTCCCGTTAACCACAGGCTGTGCCGCTGCAGCGCGAAGAACATGCCGCAGCCGACAACCGCCGCACCCAAGGCCATCGCTAGCGCACTGGTCAGTGACGCAGCGAACGGGGTATGCGGCGCGTAGACGCTCAAGATCCCGAGCCCCAAGGCGACGAAGACAATCTGCGCCATCATCTCGGTCGTCACGTCGACCGCCGTCGATGCAAAGGCGACGGCAGTCGCGACGCCCTGGATAATGGCCGCCCGCGCGCCCAATACGATTCCGCCCAGTTGCGAAAACGGCAGCACCTCGCTGGCCGCGTCCCGCACCATGCGTGCCCACACGAAGATCCACACGCTGTGGCGTGCGTCCGGCAGCAATGCACGCCAAGCCATTCCCAAGACCAGGAACAACGCCAGCGTATATAGGCACAGAATGGCAAACCCACGCAATCCGGCGGTGAAGACTGCCGAAAACACCGCGCCGATACCGACGAATGCCACGAGATAGAGGGCCAGAGCGGCGCCTAGAGCCGCGATGACGACGATGCGCAATTTCATACCGAGCTTAAGCGCTGGTTTTTGGTTTGGCGGTTCGCATGAAACGGCGCACGAGTTTCGCCAGCGCCGGGACGGCAAAAGGCCGCAGCAAGCGCCGGTCGTAAGCTCCCATCCGGCGTGCGTTCTCAGAGAGACAGAGGTCGATCAATTCGGCGACGTCAATATCGTCGCCGATGGCTTTGGCGCCGGTCACGGTAAAATTGTTGTCCTGTACTCCGCTTCCCATATCGCGCGCGATACCGATGCGCTCCCAGATCAAAAAGAGCCACACGGCCAGCACTTTCAACTCGAAGAACGGCCGGCGCCAAAACGGCAGGTTCCTGCGATGCCAGGCCGCCCAGTTGACGAAGAACAGAATATGCCGCGCCTCTTCATGAATAACCGGTTCGAAAGTGTCGACCAATTCCGCAGGAAAAAATCCCGAACGCTTGGCGGTTTCGAACAGCCCGAAGGCAAAGAAGCTGTCAATGCACTCACTGTATCCGGTTACCATGAAGGCCCATTGAGGATCGCCGCGCACAACGTATTCGGGCTCGGGCGCAAGCGTAATGCCATACGCCGCCACCAGATTGGACAGTACGTGCTTGTGACGGCCCTCCTCGAATGCGTTCAGCTCAATCGCCTTGCGCAGCAACGGATCCGTGGTCACCGCGCCATAGGATGCCACATTGAGCCGTGCCCGCCCCTCCGTCTGCACCGCGATGTCCCAGATCGGCAGATCGACCAGACGAGCGCGCGCCTCGGCATTGAGTTTCGGCCAATCGATGACCGCCGGCTTGTACGGATTGAAGGTATCGAGCAGCGTGCGGCAAAAAAGCGCCTTGTGCGCCTCGCTGCCGACGCGAATCGGCCCCTCCACGGGGGAATCCTGGCTTGACTCATGCATCGCCGGCGAGGAATTCACGTCGTCTAACCGCTTTAAGCCGCGTCGTGCCGGGACCGCAAGAAGTGGAAGAATTCAACCCCTTCGCGCAGGCGGCGCTTCATCATTTCCGGGCTCTTGATCATTTCCGCAACGATGGATGCGATCTTTGAGGGGCGAAAATAAAACTTCTTATAGAAATCCTCCACGGATTTGAAAATCTCGGTATGACTCAGGTGCGGATAGTTGAGCGGCGCAATTTGCGTCCCCTCCTGCGTCAGAAGATCGATCTCCTCGTTATAGAGCCAGCCGTTCTCCTTTGCCTGGCGGTACAGAAATGTCCCCGGGTACGGGGCGGCGAGTGAAATCTGAATCGTATGCGGATTGATCTCCTTGGCGAAATCCAGTGTCTGCTGAATTGTCTCCTTGGTCTCGCCGGGCAGACCGAGAATAAAGGTGCCGTGGATGACGATTCCCAACTCGTGGCAATCCTTGGTGAAGCGGCGGGCAAAATCGACGCGCATGCCCTTTTTGATGTTGATCAAGATTTGCTGGTTGCCGGACTCATATCCGACCAGGAGCAGGCGCAAGCCATTCGCCTTCATGACTTCCAACGTCTTACGCGGCACGTTTGCTTTGGCATTGCACGACCAGACGACCCCCAGCTTGCCCAACTCTTTCGCCAGGGCTTCAACACGCGGCAAGTTGTCCGTGAGCGTGTCATCGTCAAAAAAGAATTCCTTCACCTGCGGGAAGGCATTCTTGGCCCACTTCATCTCCTCGACGACGTTCTCAACAGAACGCACTCGATAGCGGTGACCGCCCACGGTCTGCGGCCACAAACAAAAGGTGCAGCGCGATTTGCAGCCACGGCCGGTATAGAACGAGATGTAGGGATGTTTCAAGTATCCGCCGAAATATTTCTCGACGTTAAGATCGCGCTTGTAGACGGGGGTGACCCAGGGAAGCGAATCCATGTTTTCCAGAATCGCGCGTTCCTCATTGTGAACGATGACGCCATCCGCGTTGCGGTAGGAGAGGCCCTTGATCCCGCTCCAGTCCATGCCGTCGGCCACCTCTTTGATGGTGAAATCGAATTCGTTGCGCGCGACGAAATCAACGGCGTGTCCCGCGATGAGGCTCTTCTCGGGTTCAACCGCGACCTTGGCGCCGATGAATCCAATTTTTACAGCCGGATTAATCGCTTTGATCAGCTCCGCCGTCTTGACATCCGATTTGAAAGACGGCGTGGAGGTATGCATCACCACCAGATCGCGGTTTTTCAACTCCGGCACAATATCCTCGAAACTCAGGTCGTGAGGCGGTGCATCGATGAGCTTCGAGCCTTCCACGAGCGCCGCAGGTTGCGCGAGCCAGGTGGGATACCAGAAGGAGCGCACTTCGCGTTTCATCTGATAGCGCGCACCGGCGCCCCCGTCGAACCCGTCGAATGAGGGCGGATGTAAAAACAGGGTTTTCATTTAGATCCTCGAAAACTGCCGATATCAGGCCCCTCAATAATACAACATGCGCCGCATGGCCGCCCGAGCGACTCGATACGCTGTCAGAAACCACTGACACGAGGCCTAGTCGCGGTGCGCGTAGTGCATGGGCGTTTACCGCTTAATATACGCCCGCCGGGACGCATCCCTTGAAACCTCAACGCCATGTCCGGGACGGAGTTTGTTCGCATGAAAAATGGGTCCCGCCCCGTGGACGAGATTGCGCTCGTCCGCCAGTTGATCGCCGAGGGCAGCTACGAGCAAGCTCTCGCCCTGCTGCGAAGTCAGGTGGCGCCTGCAGAGGATTTCAGCGTACAGGCTAAAGCCTCGCGCCTCGTCTCCAAGATTCCCGCCTCGGCGCTGGGGAAGCCCGTGCGGGTGGCGCTGCTCGCCTCGAGCACGCTCGATCAGTTTTCCGATCTGCTGAAGCTTTGGCTTGCCTTCGAGGGATTCGCCGCCGAGATCTGGATCGCTTCGTTCGACACGATGCATGCGCAGGTGTTGGACAAGGACAGTGAACTCTATCGCTTCCAGCCCGATGTAATCTGGCTTTTCAACACCCATCGCGACGTCCGCATCGAAGTGGCGCTCGGCGATACGAGCGGGGTCGGCGCGGCTGTGGCGGCCGCGGTTGCGGGTCGTACCAGCCTGTGGAACGCTTTGAAGGCCAATTGCTCGGCGGCCATTCTGGACAATAACGCCGATATCCCGGTAAGCGACGTGCTGGGCAACTTCGCGGGCCAAGCGGCCTGGAGCCGGCGCAACCTGCTGCGCCGTTTTAACCTGGAATTGGCCGCGGCTGCGCCTGCCGGTGTAACCATTGTCGATTTCGAACATCTTTCCGGCGAGTATGGGAAGCGCGGCTGGGTGGATCGGCGTTATTGGTATCACTCCAAGCATGCGATTAATTTCCAAGCGCAGGGGGCGGTCGCCTTTGTCGGCGCGCGCACGATCGGCGCGATGAAGGGGCTGGCCAAGAAATGTGTCGTTCTCGATCTGGACAACACATTGTGGGGAGGGGTCATCGGTGACGACGGGATCGAAGGCATTCGCCTCGGCGTCGGCGCCGACGGCGAAGCCTACGTCGACATTCAACTGTGGGCTCGCTCGCTCAAGGAGCGCGGCATCATCCTCGCGGTCTGCTCCAAAAACGAACACGACATCGCCAAGGACGCGTTCGAGCGTCATCCGGACATGCAACTCAAGTTCGACGACATTGCGGTGTTTCGAGCAAACTGGGAGAACAAAGCCGATAACATTCGCTACATCGCTGAGACTTTGAACATCGGTCTTGATTCGCTGGTCTTCGTTGACGACAATCCTGTCGAACGCAATCTCGTGCGCCAAAACCTGCCGATGGTGGCGGTACCCGAATTGCCGCAGGATCCAGCCGAGTATCTCGCGACGATCGAAGCGCAGCTGTACTTCGAAACCGTTTCCTTTTCGCATGAGGATACTGAACGCGCGGGTTTCTATCGCAAGAACGCGGAACGCGCCGCACAGATGGGGACCTTCACCGATCAGGGCGAATATCTGACCTACCTGAATCAGACTGCGGAAGCCGGCGACCTCGATCGCGTGAACCTCGCTCGCATGGCGCAGCTGGTAAACAAGAGCAATCAATTCAATCTGACCACGATCCGCTATTCCGAGTCCGAACTGATCCGTCTTGCCGCCGGGCCAGGTTCACGCGTGCGCTATTACCGGCTGATCGATCGCTACGGCGACAACGGTCTAATCTCGGTCGTGGTGCTCAAGAAAATCGGCGAAAGCGTACTGGAAGTGGATCTCTGGGTCATGAGCTGCCGGGTGCTCGCGCGCACCATGGAGGAATTCATCTTCAACGACATCGTCGGGGTCGCCAGAACGCTGGGTTGCGGCGTCGTGCTTGGCCGGTTTCGGCCGACCGCGAAGAATAAGCTGGTGGCCGGCCTTTACGAACGCCTGGGTCTTGCCAAGGTCAGCGAAAGCGCCGAAGAGACCGTCTGGCAGCTCGCATTGGATGGCGATCCGGCGGCGCGCAGAACCTACGTCACCGCGGCGCATGTAAAAAAAGGCGAACTCGCTGATGCTTAACCGGGAAGAGGTTGTTGAGCGGCTGAATCACTTATTTCGCGACATATTTGACGATGACGATATTTCCGTGACCGACGCCACCACGGCCGCCGACATCGACGGCTGGGACTCCCTGGCTCATATCACACTGATCTTGGGCGTGGAGCGCGAATTCCGCATCAAGATGACCGCGGCCGAAGTCGGCTCGCTGAAAAACGTTGGACAGATGATAGACATCATCACCGCTCGCGGCTGACAAGGGATCATGAGCCTGACGTCGCTTGGTTTTTTGGGCTTCGCCGCGCTGTCAATCATCCTGCTGCGTATTCTGCCGGGCGGTGGCTGGCGACAAGCGACATTATTGGGTCTCGATGCGGCGTTTCTCTATAGCCAGACCGATGCCCTGCTTCCGCTGCTTCCGTTGATCGGTTTCGTCTTGTTGGGCTATGTTGCGGTGATCGCCGCCGAAAGACGGCGGGCCAGGCATGGTCTCGGTCTGCTCGTTCTGGGGATGGTGGCGATTTTCGTCTGGCTCAAGCGCTATCCTCTCGTGTCGGCTCTGCCGACTTTCGGGTTCGCCTTCACCGTGGTCGGCCTGTCGTACATGCTGTTCCGCATCCTGCACATCGTCATCGATGTCGGGCAGGGCAGTCTCAATCGGCCGAGATTCGTGAGCTATCTCAACTACGTCTTCAACTTCCTCTGTTTACTATCGGGGCCGATCGCGCGGCTCGAGGATTTCGAGCCGCAACTGCGCGTGCGGCCGCCATTGCCTTCCTGGCGCGAGATCGATGCTGCGGCCCAACGCATCCTGCGTGGCTATGTGATGGTCGCTGTGTTGGCGTCAATAGCGACGAATTTCGTGAATCTTCTGAAACCCGAATTCTCTGCGGCACTGGTCCATGGCGAGGTCGCCCACGGCGTACGCGTCTATGCACTTCTGACCGGCACGTATCTCTTCAATCTGTACGTGAACTTTTCCGGTTATATGGAGATCGTGATCGGGATCGGGGTGCTGGCCGGGCTAACCCTGCCGGAAAACTTCAATTTCCCGTTCCTGTCGAAGAACTTTCTCGACCTGTGGTCGCGATGGCATATCACATTGTCGAACTGGCTGAAATTCTACCTGTTCAACGCCGTTCTGAAGTCGCTCGGTGCGCGATTCGGCACGCGCAGCAATATGGCCTATCTTGGCGCAATCGCCTTCTTCGTTACATTCGTGGTGATGGGGATCTGGCATGGGACGACGTATATATTCTTCGTATATGGCCTCTTCTTGGGGGCAGGCGTCACCGTCAATCGCCTGTGGCAGATTTGGGCGCCGCAATGGCTCGGTAAAAGCGGCTATAAAAATCTGCAGCAGCGCCAGTGGTATTTCCAGCTGTCGCGCGCCGCGACACTGAGCTATCTGGCGGTGGCGCTCACCTCCTTCTGGATTACGGACCAACAGGCTGCGGCCCTGATCCGGCCTGACGGCCTGGCGATCTTTCTCGGCGGCTATGTCGGGTTGGTTGCCGCCGGAACGATGGCGGGCTTCGCCTGGGATGGAGTCAGCGCATTTTTCCGGAAGCGGCTGCTCGCCCCGTGGGCACCCGCGGATGGCGAAAAGGGCGGCGGCCCGGAGGTGCGGCGCGCAGGCAGAGTGCTGTTGATTTCGCTCCTCGCGGTCGCGCTAGCATCGATGGTCGTGGCGCTGGTCTCGCTTGACCTCACGGGCATTCTTGCGGGCAGCTCGAGTGTGCGCAGGCTCGCCATGCTGGCATTGATGGCAGGCGCCTGCGCCGCGATTCTGATCAGCGTGGGGCGCCTCGAACCCGCGGTCGCACGCTGGCGCGATGCGGTCTTCCCGCGGCGCGGTCGGGATGCGGCGGCGATCTGGCTCGGCTTTCGCGCGCTGCTCGCGATCAATCTCGTCTTGCTGATGGTCAGTTCGATCCCCGAATTCATCTACAAGGCGTTTTGAGCATGTCATTCTTGCGCTACTCGCTGATCGCCGTCCTGACGGCGATGGGGTTGTACGCCATAATGATCTTCGGCACATCGCTGCTGTTCAACGGCCTGAAGCTCAGTCGGCAACTCGACACCGGATCGCTGAGGTCCGACGCCTTTTTCGGAACGACGGGCGAGCTCGCGGCGATCTACAATCGCAGCGCCCTATCGACCGCTCGCCCGCAGATCATTCTCGTCGGTGCGTCGAATTTCCAGAAGGTTCTGGCCAGCGAGTTCGATGTGCCGGGTTTCGCCGTGGCGAATATCTCGGTGGACGGCAGCGGCCTCGCCGAGATGGAGCGGCTCGTCGAACTGGCGGACGAGTCGGTGTCGCCCGTTACCCGGGGTCGCAATATCTTCGTGATCGGTGTGTGGTACGGGCCGTTTTGCACGGTGCATGGCACGGTTTTGGACAGCCTCAACCAACAACTAACCCGCTACGGTCTATATCGCTTCGGGCCGGACAAGTCGGTGGTGCGCACCATCCCCCGCAGCCTGCTGTTGCCCGCATTGACCGCGATCCGTCCGCTGCTCGTCGAGCAGCGAGTGTGGGGCTCGCTTGAGGATGCGGGAAGGTCGTTCGCTCGATTTGCGATCTTTGGCGACGCGGGGCCTGTGACCGTGGACCAGATGGCGCAAAACAATGTGACCGTCGACGTGGCAGATCGGCAAAAACTGATCGAAGAGCGCAAGGCGATGTGCACGCAAATCGATCCCGCCAACTTCGTCATGCTCGACCAGATCGTCGATCGGATAACGCGCAACGGGGATCGGGCGATCATCGTGGACCTGCCGATTCCCCAGTGGCACGCGGACGGCGTACCCATGTTCGCGGTTTATCAACGGGACAAGGCACAAGGCTTTTCGGCTGCGCTGAGCCACGAAGGAGCCAGCTATCTCGATCTACAGAGCAGTTTGCGGGATGAGGACTTCTATGATTCCGTTCATCCGAGACCATTGGCGGCTACCAAGTTGAGCCACTTGATCGGTAAGGCCAGTATCGAACGGGACGGCTTGCGCCAGACCGCCCAGTAAATAATTGGTCGGGGCGACAAGATTCGAACTTGCGACCCCTTGCACCCCATGCAAGTGCGCTACCAGGCTGCGCCACGCCCCGACCGGATGTGAATGATAGCCCAATTGGGCGGCAAAGACTTTGAATCGCGAGAGGCTTCAGCGGCGCAGAATCTTGATCAATTCCTCGAGTTCCAGTCGCATTTGATGAATCAGTTGCTGGCTCTGATTGAGATCCACCTGCGCATCGTCGCCCGTGAGTCGATTGCGGGCTCCGCCGATGGTAAAGCCCTGTTCATAGAGCAGGCTGCGAATCTGGCGAATGATCAGCACGTCCTGGCGCTGATAGTAGCGCCGGTTGCCGCGCCGCTTGACCGGTTTGAGCTGCGGGAATTCCTGCTCCCAGTAGCGCAGTACGTGCGGCTTGACGCCGCATAAGTCGCTCACTTCGCCGATGGTGAAGTAGCGCTTCCCCGGAATCGGCGGCAGATCGCTATTGTTGCTTGGTTCCAGCATATGCCTCGACGCGCGCCTTCAGTTTCTGACCAGGACGAAATGTGACCACGCGGCGGGCGCTGATCGGAATCTCTTCGCCGGTTTTCGGATTGCGCCCAGGACGCCGATTCTTGTCACGCAAATCGAAGTTTCCAAAACCCGAAAGCTTCACCTGTTCGCCCGAAGAGAGGGCCGCACGAATCTCCTCAAAAAACAGATCAACGAGCTCGCGCGCCTCGCGTTTATTGAGCCCCAATTGATCGAACAGGGCCTCGGCCATTTCTGCCTTCGTTAGGGCTGCCATGCTTATTGATCTCTTATTGTGGCGCTCAATACATCCCGTAACCGGGCAGCCACTGCGGTTACCACGGCATCTGCGTCAACGTCGGTTAGAGTGCGGGAAGAGTCCTGTAAAATCAAGCCTAAAGCGACACTTTTTCGTCCAGTTTCTATGCTGGGGCCCCGATAGACATCGAATACCCGCAACTCGCTTAATAGACCCGACGCACTAACAGTAACATTTTCCTGCAAAACTGCGAGAGGGACGCTTTCGTCCACGACGATCGCCAAATCTCGTCGCACGCTCGGAAACTTAGATACCTTTTGATATTTCAATTGTTTACAAACGAATGCTGATGCGATATCTAATTCAAATAAAAATGCGGTCGCCGCAAAATTGAGCGCCTTGAGGATCTGCGGGTGCATCTCTCCTACCCACCCGATCGGCGTCGAGTTGCGGTAGATACGCGCGCTGCGACCCGGTCGCAGCACCGGCAGCGTCTCGGGGACAAATCGCACGCTCGATATATCCCCGGTCAACGTCAGCAGATCCATCACGTCGGACTTCACATCATAAAAATCCAGCTGATCGGTGCTGCTACCCCATTGTTGCGGCCATCGCGAGCCCGTTGCGATTGCGGCGAGCGACTCGACTTCCTTGAGTTCCTCGCCGCCGGAATCGCGCGCGACGTTGAATCGATTGCCGATTTCGAATAAGCGCACCCGGGTCTGCTGACGCCTTAGGTTTTCGCGGCAGCTATGCACCAGACCCGGCCACAGCGACACGCGCATCTCGCTCAACTCTGCGGAGAGGGGATTGGCGAGCTTCAAGGCGGGAACGTCCGGGAAAAGCTGTTGCTGCAGAGCCGGATCGACGAAGGCATAGCTGATCATCTCGCGATAGCCCCGATCGGCCATGGCCAGTCCCAGGCGGTCGTTCGAAACTTTAGCCTCGGTGGCAGTACCCGCTATTTGCGGAGCGGTCGCATGCAGCTCTTCGATCTTGTCGAAGCCTCGCAAGCGCGCCACCTCCTCGATGAGATCCGCTTCGATGCGGATGTCGAAGCGGTACGAAGGCTTGCGCACCCGCCAACCTCCGGACATGGCCTCGACTCGCTCGCTGATGGCGCTGATGACGGCGTGCACTTCATTGTCCGGCACCGGCGCGCCCAGCAATCGCGTCACTCGATCGCGACGCAAAGTCACCCAATGATCATCGGTTACGGCAGCGTCCTTGAGACGGCTCACTTGCGTCGGACCCGGCGCGCCGCCCGCGCATTCGAGCAGCAATTGAGTGGCGCGCTCGATTGCAATGCTCGTCAAGTTAGGATCCACGCCGCGCTCAAAACGCTGCGCGGCGTCGGTAAATAGACCTAGGCGCCGCGCGCGCCCCGCGATTGCGTCGGGTGTGAAATGAGCGGACTCGAAACACACATCCGTGGTCGAATCAGAAATCGCAGTACCCCGGCCGCCCATGATGCCCGCCAGCCCGATTGCCCCGCTGGCATCGGCGATTACCAAGAAATCGGGATCGAGCTCGTATTCCTTGTCATCGAGCAGGGTAATGCGCTCCTTGGGTCTCGCCGCCCGCACCACGATCCCCTCGCTCAGCTTGGCGACATCGTAAGCATGCAGCGGCTGGCCCAACTCGGTCATCACGTAGTTGGTCACATCGACGACCGCGGAAATGCTGTTGATCCCGACTCGGCGCAAGCGCTCACGCAGCCACTCGGGCGATTGCGCCTGTGGCCGCACGCCCCGAACCACGCGTGTGGTGAGCACCGGGCAGGCGGATGATTGCAACGACACGGGAAATACTGCCTGTACGCTTGCGGCGACGGGCTGGCCTGCAAATTTAAGGTGACGGCGCGCGCTCGCAGCCGCGTAGTCCCGCGCGATGCCGAACACGCTCATGCAATCGCCACGATTCGGCGTCGCATTCACTTCGAGGATCCAGTCATCGAGATCCAAGGCTTCGCGCACGTCTTGATTCAGCGGCAGTGAAGCTGCCAGCTCCATGATGCCGTCGTGTTCATCGCCAAGCCCAAGCTCGCGCGCCGAACAAAGCATGCCATTGGACTCCTGACCGCGCAGCACGGCGCGTTTGATGTGGACATCGTTCGGCAGCTGCGCGCCGACCATGGCCACCGCAACCTTCAGACCCGCGCGCACGTTTTTCGCACCGCAGACGATTTGCAATCTGTTCTTGCCATCCGTGGTGACTTGGCAAAGCGATAATTTCTCCGCGTCCGGATGCCGTCCCGCCTCGAGTACCTCGCCGACCACGACGCCCGCGAAAGGCGGTGCCACCGGGCTGATCGATTCCACCTCGAGTCCGGCCATGGTCAGCTGCGCAGCCAGCTCCGCAGGCGATGCGCTGATCGGCGTAAATTGCTGCAACCATCGATAGGTAACTTTCACGGCAAGGGATTCACATTCACGGAAATTGTTTCAGGAACTGCAGATCATTCTCGAAGAACAAGCGCAGATCATCGACTCCATAACGCAACATGGCGAGACGGTCGATGCCCATGCCGAAAGCATACCCCTGCCATTGCTCGCTATCGATACCCGCGGCGTTCAAGACATTGGGATGAATCATCCCGCAGCCCAAAATCTCGAGCCAGCCGGTTTGTTTACAGACCCGGCAACCCTTGCCATCGCAGAACACACATTCGATGTCCGCTTCGGCGGACGGCTCGGTGAACGGAAAATACGAAGGCCGCAGCCGCATCGCCAACGGCCGCTCGAAAAACCGCTCGAAGAAGGTGTGCAGCATGGCTTTCAAATTGGCGAAGCTGATGCTCTCGCCGATCACCATGCCTTCGACTTGATGAAACATGGGCGTGTGGGTCATGTCCGAATCGATGCGGTACACGCGGCCCGGCGCGATGATGGCCAACGGCGGCGGTTGCGAGCGCATGGTTCTGATCTGCACGGGCGAGGTGTGCGTGCGCAGCAGCCTGCCATCGGGAAAGTAGAATGTATCGTGCATGGCGCGCGCGGGATGATTCTTCGGGATGTTCAGGGCCTCGAAATTGTGGAAGTCATCTTCCACCTCCGGTCCCGTGAGCACCTGAAACCCCGCTTGCCCGAAGATTTTCTCGACCCGCAAACGCGTTCGCGTCACAGGATGCAGGCTGCCCGGCTCCTGGCCGCGGCCGGGCAAGCTGACATCGATGGTCCCCTTGGCCAGCTCGCGCTGCATCGCGGCCTGTTCCAGCCGAATCCGATGCATTTCGAGCGCGGCATGGATCGCCGCCTTGGCATCGTTGATGCGCTGGCCCGCGGCAGGACGCTCCGCGGCGGACAAGGCACCCAAGCCTTTGAGCTGCTCGGTGAGCAGCCCCTTCTTGCCGAGCAGCCGCACCCGCACCTCATCGAGCGCGCCCAAATCCGTCGACGCGTCGACATCGGCGAGCGCCTGGTCGACCAGCGCTGAGAGGGATTCGGCTGCGCCCACGAGCTTACGCCGCGAGGCTGGCTTTGGCCTTTTCCGCGATCGCCGTAAAGGCCGGCATGTCATGCATCGCCAGATCCGCAAGCACTTTGCGGTCGATGGCAAGGCCTGCCTTGTTGAGACCGTCGATGAGGGTGCTGTAGGTCATGCCGCACAGCCTTGAGGCCGCATTGATGCGCGTGATCCACAATGCGCGATACTCGCGCTTCTTTTCGCGCCGGCCGCGATAGGCATACTGGCCGGCCTTGATGACCGCCTGTTTTGCCGTACGAAATACTTTGCGGCGGGCGTTGAAGTAGCCTTTCGCTTTCTTGAGAATTTTCTTGTGCCGCCGACCTGCGACGACACCGCGTTTCACTCGTGCCATGATTTATCTCCTGACTTTAGGCGTTCGGCAAACATTGCTTGATGCGCTTAACGTCAGATTCGCTGACGTGCATCTCGCGGCGCAGTTGCCGCTTACGCTTGCTCGATTTTTTCGTCAGGATATGACGACGGTGGGACTGACCGCGCTTGAAGCCATTCGCTGTTTTGCGAAAACGCTTCGCCGCAGCCCGCTTAGTTTTCAACTTGGGCATGATCGACTCCTAATTTATAGCCCTGCTCACAAGCGTCCTTGAAATCAAGGTCGCCGCTACAGGCGGGGTGGCAGATTTTTAAGGTCTGCCGCTCACTTCTTTTTGGGCCCGAACACCATGACCATCTGCTTGCCTTCCATCAGCGGGGTCTGTTCCACGACCGAATACGGTGCGAGGTCTTCAGAAATCCGCGTGAGTAGCCGGCGACCGATGTCTTGATGCACGAGCTCACGGCCGCGGTAACGCAAAGTTACCTTGGCCTTAT
>Ga0210388_10000513_pt1 | contig 31644 bp, 27 predicted proteins | sample IncBWC19OmetaG_FD_155485 | JGI IMG/M metagenome (GOLD analysis project Ga0210388, IMG submission 155485) | Forest soil microbial communities from Barre Woods Harvard Forest LTER site, Petersham, Massachusetts, United States - Inc-BW-C-19-O ...
TTTCTTCTTCCTTTTTTTTTTTTTTTTTTTTTTTTTTTCTCCTTTTTTTTTTTTTTTTTTTTTTTTTTTAAAAAAAAAAAAACCCCCCCCCCCCCCCCCTTTGATGGGTGGTACATTAGATTTTGCTATTATGATTGTTGATGCCATCGCTGTTACCATTCACATGATAGACAACCGGATTGCCAATGTTTGTCGCTGTTGTTGTGACACTGTTGAAATAGGAAAAAGAGGAAGGCAAAGACACTGCAAACGAGGGGCGAGTTTTGGGAGCAGGCTGAGGCTGAGGCTGCGGTTGTCGATGCAATAATTGCTGCTGCAGAAGATTGTCCTGGAGTCGTTGGATTTCCTTGTTTTGATAGTCGACAAGGATGCTTCTGTATTGCGACAGCGTGTACAAAGTGTATGGATGGTCACTGCCAAGAGTCGCCAGGGAATCACGGTTGACGTCTGAGATGAGTTCTTTCGCCTCATGCAGCTTGCCAACGCGCTGATAAAGCAGGGCCAGCTGCAACTTGATCATGCGCCGGCCAAAGATCTGTCCGTTGCTGACAAAACAGGACGCGTCGTCGGCGGCGGTCAGCTCGCGCTCGCCATCGAGTAGATTGCCGTGGAGAATGCACAGCCGTGCGACGGCGAGGTGGAGATGCATCGCCGCAAGCTTCGAGTCCGGTTGCTTCACCAACAACTGCGTCTGCTTCAACGCACAAGCCCGTGCGTCGTCGTATTCACCCAGCCGGATGAAAACATCAAGCAACTGGTAAATGTCCCCGTGCTCTTCCAGCGAATCGACGAGGTGCAGCGCCATGCGCCCAATTTGCACAATAAACGTCTTGTCCTCTTCCAGCACCAGTTCTAACTTGGAATCCGCAAGCGGCAGGACAATCGCCATCTTGCACAGCACCAGTCCCAGCGCCAGATTCTTTAGCAAGCCCCTCGTTATAAGCAACTCCTTGCTATCCGTGATGCGGGACAGGAAGCTGAGTGAGGTGAGGTAGTGCTGGAATGCCAGGCATGCCTTACCAGAGTCGTAGAGCGTGTCGCCCAATCTGTAGTAGATGTATGCGAGTGGCACGCCGTTCGTTGGCTCTTCAGCAGGGATATGATCCAAGCATTCGTACATGTGACTGATAGCTTCAACATGTCGGAGCTTGGTGCTCAAAATATCGGCCAGCAGCAACTTCAGTTTGCATACCGTCAGAATATCATGCATCCCGTTTGCTATCTGCTCGAAGATATATGACATTGCCACATCTCTGCAGCCATTCACAATCATGTCATTTGCAACAACAGTCACGTCAGTCATGTCTTTTTTTTCGCTACAGGTGGTGGTGGTGGGAGGTGTTGTTGTGATGATGGATTTTTGTACTGGATTTTTTTGTACTTTGCGAAAAAAAAACCTTTTTTTTAATTTTTTTTAAGTCACTTCCTCCGATTCATTCCCACGCACACATACCCATATACACTGATGTTGGATAGATTATGTCATCGACCCTTTGCAGGCCCTCCAAGTGATTGGTTTTGTTGCCTGTGTTACTATTTATACGATACGTATCTCTATTGTAGATTCAAACGACCGACTTTGACGATGATGCCAAGCGATCACCACAACTTTGCGCCAGGCGAGGAGGATGCAGCTACCAACCCTTTTCAGGTGGGTGACGAAGATGACCAAGAAATGCAACGTATTGCAGATGTCTGACCCCCTGCAAACACGGAGAATTGCGATCGAAGGAAAAAAAAGATAATAAATCCACATATACACGAACAAGCAAGCCGGATCATAATAAAAACAACAACAAAAAAACAAGCATGAATTCAAACGTAGAAAAAAACAGATGGATAGAGACAAGAGACATCCGCGCGCAGTTATACACCGTAAACGGAGCAATGCTGGTAAACGCATTGGGCCTTTTCGTGTTTGGCATCATCATCCTTGCCGTTGGCCATGATCACGGCAACAAGGTCGGCATCCTGGGATTCATTTCCCAGTTAGTGATGAGTGCGATATACATCGTCTACGGATTCGTGAATTACTTGAATGTGTGGTCCGAGATAATTTTCCTGATGATGTTTTGGCAGGTGCTCACGACGGGCTTGCTCGGCTTTGCGATTGCGTATTTCGTCCACGACATCACGCTGGCATGGCACATCTGCGACGAGATATCCTGCAATGGCATCATGACCGAGATCTACTGGATCTACCTCCTCTTTGTCACATTTCAAGTGGTGCTGATGTTTGTGAATTTTTTCGGGGCGCTGCAAATCATCAATCTCTCGTTTGATCATTCCAGGGAGCGGTTGTTTGACCACACAACTTCAGCTTTTACAAGCCTCAGAGAAGACCCAGATGACACAAAGATCCAATGATTAAAAAAAAACAACAAGAATCCCCTCTCTCACACCCATTGCTATTTATCGTCATCGTCTGATCTCTTTGTCATCTCCGCAATGAAATCTGGCGAGGGATCGCCATATGCTGCTTTGGCAATGTCACGAGAATCACAAGTCTGAAAAGCAGGCCGCAAGTAAGGCTGGCCCCTATAATACCCAATGCGATCTTCCTCGTCCCTCTTTCCGTTTGCTCGTCTAGTATCTTCGCCTTGCAAAATCGGACCGAGATGCGATTGGCGAATCATTTCCTTGGTAGACTCTTTCGTGTTCTTGATCTGATCCAGCAGCTTTTCCTTTGCCTTGGCAGCTTCGGCGTTCATGGCGATGATGATGTTATTTTTTTTTAAAACAGAAAAAAGGGAGGGGCTCGCATCAACAACACACAATGGAAAGACAACTCAACACACAATTGATGTGGCACTCGACGAAGCCCGGTGAAGTGAAGTGGGATTCGTCGAGTCAGCAATTTATAATGTCGCCGCCGAAGAGGGTGCCGATGGTAGTGCCATCTTCACAGCCTACCGCGCAGATAACGGGCCACAAGAGACCATTCCAGAAAGAAAAAGGAGAAGGCAAGGGCAAATAATAATAATAAAAAAAGCATTTCATTTCTGTTTTTTTTTCAAATGCCAAAGCAAAGTGCGTGTCCTGCCTTTGGCGGTTGACCCAGTTGACAGTCACGTAGCGTCTCGGTGAGGAAATAGTTGCGGGAATCAATCATCCAACTGGCAAAGAAAAAGAGCCACACGCTGATGAAGTAGCTCCAGATGCATGCTTCAATGTAATAATAGTAGAAGCGATACTGGAAAAGAGTCATCGCTTCACGGTCGAGTCCCTTTTTCATCAATTGTCCGCCGATAAAAAACGAAAACTGCCCGAACAGCAGCACCAGCGCACTCAAGAACAGGCACCAATTCGTGCTCGGGTAGCGTGGTGTCTCTGAAATCCATTCCATCATGGCAACTGATTCGTTCTTCATTGCCTGTTCATGCAGCCACCATCTTGCAACCACGTACAGCAGCTTCCACATTTTTCCTGTGTCTCGTCTTTTGCCTTGAGAAAAAAAATAAAAAAAACGAACAAAAAAAATAAGCCGAGCACCCCTCCCCCAAACCCCACACATCGCAAAAAAACGACCCAGATGATGGCAACATCTGCAAAAGAGCCGGAGATGATAGCATCGCTGTTCTTGCACCCTACAGCCTTTGTGAAAATGATCGAGGAGAACGTGAAGGATTTGGTGCATCCGGGCAACCCGCGGGTGACGCAGTTTGACAATGCATTGTCTGATCACATGCCGGTTGTTGCAGATGTCCCTGGCGTGGCATCGCTCGTGTCGTGGAACATCTGGAATCCCGCCCACAAGCGGCACATTACAAACACCGACACAAATCCCGACAACCAGCGGCTTGCCCACGCCTGGTTTGTGCAGGACAGCAACGCCAAGGAGCGTGAGGAATGTCTCATCAAGAACATCAAGAAGGCCGTGGAGATGCAGAACATTGTCTGTCTGCAAGAAGTCTGGCCCGAGTTCAAGGATCAGCTTGTGCAGTCATTCACCGAGCTTGCAGTCGTCCATGCCACCTGCATCTCCAAAGAAAACGACGACATGAACGTCATCGTCATCCCCTTCAAGTACACCATCTTGGGCAAGCAGGAGTTTCTCGCCCCTCCCGCGTGGAAGCGGATGACGCATGCCTACACCATCTGGAACAACGAGACGAGCAAGCAATTCACCGTCCTGAATCTGCACATGCCGTTCAAAAGGGCCACAGCCATGTTCGCGGACGTGCTCAAGGCGGCGGCGGCGAACCCTTCTGTGTGGGCCTGTCCCTTCTTCATCTGCGGCGATCTCAACATTTCGTCGCGCGCCGACAAGCCCAAGGACGGCGAGCATCTGTCCATCATACAGGACATCTTGCCCTCTGCACGCATCGCCCACCCGCTGCCGCCTTACTACACCCACTGCGGCCATGTTGCCAACGGGGCCAATGGCGTCATGAGCCAGTTGGACGCATTTGATTACATTATCTGGGCCAACCACACTCCAGACAACGCTGCCTAACATGCATGATCAAAGAGAGAGAGAGAGAATACAAAGAGAATTTATTATTATTATTATTATTATTATTAATTTTCATCCGCGCCCGATGAGAATGGTTTTGAAAAGACCCCATCCAGTGTACAAGCTGGGCAAGTAGACAAAGATCCGGAATCCCCAGTCGAGAATCAACTCTGCGTCCAATCCATACGCGCGAAGGATAGCTTTGGCCTTTTGGATCCACGCCCACTGGCGAGTGTACATGGTGGCCTCGTCGCACGTCTCGCGCTTCACATGACGAGCGTCGGGGTACTTTTGCAGCTCGGTTTGCGTGATTATGCCCAGATGATACTGGCAAGAAGGCATCGCAAGCATGCCCTTGTGATGAAGTCGATTTTGGTCGATCTCAAAGTTCTTTTCCACAGCCACCTTGTCCACGCCAAGCACCATCGCAATAAACACCAGCACGCAAACTGCCGCCACGAGGCCAATCGCAATCACCGTGAACGAATCATACAGTGAGTCGACGATCTTTCCCGGCGTCAGTTTTTTCCGTGCAAGCTCACGCTCCTTTTGAACTTGCTTGACCCTGGGAGACCCAATGTCAATGGTCTCGTACAAATCATGCCGGCCCATTGGGACGTAGCGCCGCGCCGCCGCCGTTTTCATCTCCTTCATGGACATTTGCGGCACATATTCCTTTTCCCCATCCATCTTTGATATCGCAAAAGGGGGGTTTTTTTTCTTCTTCTGCTTCTTCTTACACTGCCAAGGTGACTGGAGGGGGCAATGGGTGTTATGCATCTTTTTTGCTAAAAGTGCATAATGTGGGTAGGCGGGATGACGCCGCCAAAGCGTGTCTCAACAAGATAGAGGAATTGAAGTATTGCAGCGACAAGGTAGTCCGGAAGAATGTCATAGAGGCTCTGCATGACCAACAGAAAGTGGCAAAACTGAATCATCTCGTCGCCGACGTATTTTGCACACATGAAAAACGTGTCGCTTATCAGCGTCTCTGTCAGATCGTTCACGGTTGCGCGCAGCAGATGCGTCAGGATGGTTACCCATACGAACCGCGTGTCCTTGGACATTCTGTCGTCCTGTCTGATCTCCATCACCTCTCCCGTGAACAAGAGTGCCCTGGCGCTGCCAAATTCGTCGTACCCTCGCAGCATGTGCCGCTGGGAAAACGTGTAGATATCGTGCTCGAGCAGCGCCACCGCAGCCGTCGCAGCAGCGTCGGAGGAGAAGGGATCCTTGCCAAGCTCGCAGAATGCAGGCGTCAGGTTGGCAAACGACTGCCGCGACTGTGTGCTCTGATGCTCGTCCAGCTGCTTGTAAAGAGCGTCGAATGCCTGCATGCATGCGTGCGACGCGATCAATTGCTGTCTGTAAACCAGGATCTCCTCCGCATTCAGCTTTTTACAGGTCGCCAGCACGGATATCCATGATATCACGCGGCCCTTGGCTATCGCTGACGGCCGTGACGACTGTGCTGATGCTGGTGTTGATGATGTTTTTAGCCGCTTTGGATATGTTGGCGGCAACAATACATTTCCGTACACTCCTCCTCCTCTTCGTTTACCACCCACTCCTGCTCCATCGTCTTCATCATTGTCATTATCGATGCTGGGAGGATGAGCAAATCCTCTCACCTGCTGCGGTGCCATCATATCTGCGGTTATCTATTTTATTTTTTTTTCGGACTCTCACTCTTTCTCTTTTTTTTGTTGGTAAAAAAATTAATACTCACACACCAAAGTGCGGGGGCAATGGAAGAAAGTGACAAGTTAAAGATGGAAGAGAAAGGGGAGACGATGACGGCGGCGACGACGACTGCCAATAACTTGATGGAAGAAGCAAAAGCGCAACTTGAATCAGTGGCAATTCCGAGCCTGAAGATTGAAAAGCAAGAAGACCAAGTGGAAGAAAAGAGTGAGGAGGAGGAGGAGAAGAAGAAGAAGAAGAAAAAGGATGTAATCAAAATCGAATTCCCCGGAGGAATCAAGATCGATGCAGAGACGCTGCGCAAGAGGGCGCAAGACGTGAAGGGGATCCCCGTGCCGCCTTTCATTGAACAGATCGACAAGCAACTGTATGAAACAAATCCCAACGTGATCCGCACCATTGCCAAGTCCTCGTTGCCACTGTACATGGTCAGGCAGGATCTTGCAGCCATCCTTGCCAAACACAAGGAAGCAGCGCTGGCAATGTCTGAGCCAGACGACGGCAGCAGCGAAAAGAAAACGCATGCGGGCCCCGTTGTCCTGTCCGTTGCCGACAGGAAGCTTGTTGCAAAGATCGGCACGCAGCTGGCGGCCATGGTCCGAAAGAATGAGAAAGATCTGAGCGCGGTCGTTGCATCGTGCGTGTTTGCCCTGCTGCGCCTGCGGATGCAGTTAGAGATCGAAAACAACACGTACAAGGGGGCGCTGCTGCACATCCTCTGGCGCTGCTCGGAGATCATGCGCGGCATGGCGCAGTTCAGCACCGACAAGAACAAGCCGACGACGATTCACATCTATCAAGTGAAGGGCTACGTCGTCCCGCCCTTGTCCAAAAAGATGTACGACATGGGAGTGTGGAATCTGGCCACGTACATCAGTGCCTACCGCAAGATGCTCAACATCCAGCTCATCTACATCCAGTTCCTCGAGTGCTTCCAGTCGTTGCGCATGCTCAAGCTCATTCAGGGCAAAAATGCCATCGAGGATGCCATCGATGCGCATGGCAGGGTCATTGATCTCTTCCTCCCATTCCTCAACGACAACGACGAACAAGATACCGTCATCCTCAACATTCACGGCGCAGTGATGGCTGACCAGATCAAGGATATCCGCAAACAAATCATGGATATCGCGCCCGACGTCTACGACGAACTCAACCCCGGCAAGTTGCTCGACGCCATTGTCGTCGACACGACCTCGCAGCTCGTCGCCGCTCTTGGCATTGGTGACAAAAGCAGCAACAACAATAACAACAACAACAAACCTGCAACAACAACAGCAGCAGCACAACAACAACCCACGGCATCTGCAACAGTGGTCCCAAAGCCAGAATCAGACTCTCCCTTACTCATTCCTGTGCCCATCACCGACTCTTCGGCTGAACAACAACAACAAGAAGAACAAGATCAAGATGCAAAGCCCGCAGCTGCGTCCACAGCAATCGTGTGTCCAGAAGACGCTGACGTCATCATCGAGGATGAGTAATAATTACTAAAGATTTCCTTTTTTATCACTGGTTCTGTTGTTCTCCTTCCACTGCTGCTGCTGCTTCTTCTTCTTCTTCAGGTGTGCAAAGCTTTTGGCGCTTGTGCGACGCCGACTTGATGTGTGCGAGTCGGATAGCCGTGGCTTCCGCTTCGGCCTTCTCCTTGGCGGTGGGATCCGTTCGCAGGTACCTTTTCACTGTGCCGTTCGCGCCACCTGCAAAAAGAACCTGGCTGTCGCGCGTGACGATAAGTGAATAATTTTCACCGCTTGCCTCCTTCTCCGCCAAGCATTCGCCAGTCTCGAACGACCAGATGTACACGATGCCATGGATGGGTGCCGTTGCAATAAAGCTGCAATCAGGAGCGACCGCCAAGCTGAACACTCCCCCACCAATACCCATGCCAGCTACCTTGGGAGCACCGCCGAAAACGCGCAGGCAAGTCATACTTTCGAAATCCCAAATCTCAGTCCACCTTCCGCACGTGGTGAAAATCAAATATTTTCCCCCGTCATCTCCACCCGCGAATTCAATTGCGGTTATGGTGAGTGTTGCTGCTCCGTAAGGCCTTGCCAAAGTCTTTGCCAAGAAACACTTTTCTTGCTGGGTATCTTCACTCAACCCGCGCTCTGGATCCACGGTGACCAGTCGCAACTGTGCCCCCATGTGACCAGAGACGATGAATTTTCCCGACGGATGGAATTTTGCAGACATCACATGATCCCGTCCATCATAGGTTACTTTTCGTGCCATGGTAATGTCATTATAATTGTCCTCGTCTATGCGGAAGATGAACATTGCCATATCTGCTGGCATGTTGCTGGGATTCTTGTCACACACACTGAGGAAATAGCGATGACTGGAACCATCAGCAACAGTTGTAGTGACAGGGCTTGCGTGCAACCAAGTCTGATATTTGTAATCGTGAGTCAAGACAAACGCAGTGTTTGTCCGGGTGACGAGATCAATTATCCTTAACTCTGGATTACCAGATACCCCGGCTAGCAGTTTGGGGGTCCCCAATATGAAATCTAAGCAGCTCACTGCATTTTTGCATTTGAAGAGGATGTCTTCTTTGCCCTTGTCATCGTGGACAATAAGCATGCCTGTGCCCGTGCCAAAAGCAACTTTCCCCGTTTGTGCATCACTGGCCATCGACCAAATTGCTCCATAGTCACCATCCGTCACGTCGTCTCCAGGCAGGGGAAAGATGCCATCCAGTGGATGCCAGGTGCCGCCTTGCTTCTTTACAATCGCATGCTTCACCATTGCGGAGGTGTGCGACTTCCAATTGAACCTGTGGCCGATCTCTTGCCATTTTGCCTCGTCGTTTATCTTTTCATAGAGCTCGTCTGCACATGTCACTCCATTGTCGCGCAGCGCTTGTGCAACTTCTAGTGCGTCCAGCAGCGCAGGCAGGGTTCGAGTCCTTTCTGCCATCGTCGTGTCGTGTTGTTTGTTTTTGTGGGTTTGGCAACTTTGACGCTAAAAAAAATAAAAAAAACTTTTTTTTGGCGGGAAATTCTTCTTTCTTTCTTTTCACATTACAACATAACATCTTCCAATTCAACCTTTCTCTTCTTGCCTGTCGACACAGAGACCGACTTGACGCGAGCAAGGCGTGCAGCTGTGGCTTCGGCAGCCTCCTTTTCAAGCCCCTCCTTGTCGATGCGATCAAACACCCTGATCCTGTCGCAAAGCCCGCCAACAACGAGCTTTTGGCTATCCGCGGTGAAGGCCATGCGCGAGGCCATCGCCGTGTACGGCTGCGGCAATTCATCATCTGCGATGATCTCGCCCGTATCGAATGCCCAGATGATGAGCGTCCCCATGCCATCCACGCTGGCCATGATAGCCATGTCTGGACTGATGGCGATGCTACAGACATCGCTGTCGTGATTGGCGAGAGTGCGCATACAAAACATTCCCGGTCGCTCCTGCAAGTGCTTGCCGTCGTCAAATTCCCACATCTTCCTGATCCCGGACATGGTGCCGGCGAGAAAGTCCCATATCTTGATGGTCTTGTCCATGCTCCCCGTGATCAGATACTTGCCATCTTTCGTAAACACAGTTGCAGCTGGTGCAGACTTGCCTTGGCCTAGGGTATGGGTCGCCTTCAGCACCGACTTTTCGCGTCGATATTCCCAAATACCAAGTTCTCCTTCGCAGTTCCCAGCAACAAACATTTTACCGGCTGGGTGGAAAACAGCAGCGAATGTGGGGAATTCTCGCATGGAGTCAACCGCTCTCAAGAATGCGTCCACCCCTTTATCATCTAAAGACCCGACAAAGGTCAGCGTGTCCAGGGGAGCTCCGGGTCCTTGTTTGTCTCCCACAAACAAAAAATCCCTGTCATTCGGATGGACGCAGATGTGATGATTGAATTTCAACGTGTAGGGAAGACGATATGTCTCTGTTATGCGCCATGATGTCGTGTCAAAAGTACTGACGTACTCGCAATTGTGAAATCCCACGATAAGACGTCCTCCATCACGCGTCAGGGCAATGTTGTTGATCAGATTGCCTATGTAGAGCGTCCTCGCTGGTTCCCCAGACATGCAGTTTTCGTAGACGAATATCCTGCCCTGGTTGGAGGCCACAATCATTTGTGAGGGATTCTTGTTGCTGTTAAAGTTATCACTGGCAGCATGATGATCACCTGCCGGATTTTCGTGTATCGCCAGCCCCCACAAAGATCCGAGCAATCCCAATTTGATCGTGTCTGGTGGTTTGCTGAACTGGCCCGCCAGCGGGGTCCACTTGATGCCCCTCGCTTTGGCAATGCCGCGCCTGACCGCTTCCTTGCCCCGCTCGGTCCATTGGAATCGCTCGCTCATGTCCTTCCAGCGCTCGTGATCTTGTGCCACTGCCACCAACTCTTCAAAGCACGTCACCCCACAGTCCCTGAACATCTGCGCCTTGTCCAGCACCTTCATGATGCCCGCCAGCGTCATATCCTGATGCTTCTGTACACGCTGCTGCAGCTCCATAATGATAATTAATTGATGTCTCTGAAAATTTTTTTTTGCACAAAGTCGAATTTTACTTTTTTTTCATTTTAAAGCTCCTCCACACATTGTGTCGTCAAAGATAAGTGGACAGATGACGGGCTTAAAGATGATCATGATTAGTAAGATTAGGCTTCACACGTGCTACGCGGTGATTATTATGGCCATTCTCATCGCGGCGGAGACGCTCGCTTTTTGTGTTATGTGCGGTGAACAATGGGACCATGTTTTGGGTCAATATCACAAGAAAGTGCCCGAGTATGTATCTGCAGCCACGTGCTATGCCACAGGAGTCACGACTGTCACGGGCAAGTATGTCTTGACTTGCGAGTACACTGTTGTTCATGGAGACGATGTCTTCAATGCCACCATGTTTGTGGATGACACCTATCGCCTCGACGCGATCGAGCAGTCGGCGAAGAAGAAATGTGCAAAGTCGCATTCGTTCAGATGCAAATACGACAGTATGCTCGGCGTCATCAAGGAAATCGATGTACCAATGCACAGGCTGGCAAAAAACGTGCATCTTTGCAATGATTGGGGGTTATCCAACATGATTGTGCATGCGGTGTTCATAGCCGGGACGATATTGATCTTCTTGGCGGTCTTGGGAGAAGAGAGTGACGAGAGAGATCGACAAAGAAGAGAACAAGAAGAGGAAGAAGAACAAAATCAACCCGTCGCCCATCAGACAACCCAACCAACCGCATCTCATCACGCTGTTGTTCTCAACAATCTTGCCACTGCTCCTCCTCCTCCTCCTCGTCCTACTTACACTCCATTGTATGCGTTGCAGGAGGGTCTTCCATACCCATACCAACAACAACAACCGCAAGTTGTCATTCCGATGGATGACCGACCCAATCGAACCTACAAAATACCTTATTTCATGGAGGAAATGACACTACATTAAAACGGCGATGACGGCGACGACGATGATGATAATAATAAACACGAAAAAAAGGAAAGACCACCGTGCTCTATTTTATTCTTTCACACAGCTCCAATCCACTCCAGCGTTGGACGGATCAAGAATGGCCCAGCGCCGATGACGAAAGAAATAAATATGCAGATGGCCCACATGCCAGGCGTGGACCAGTTGACCCACCAGAAGAAATCTTTGCCATCTCTCCTTTCTTCCTCTTCTCTCTTTGCCTCCTCCTCATCTTTTCCGGCCAGTTCTTCCATCAACTCTCGGTGTCTCTCATCGGCGCGCCTTGCATGGTATTCTCGCGTGCGGTTGCCCGTGGGATCTCTGCTGTAATCGCCAACTGGATCGAAATTGCTTTCGTTGTTGCCCATCGCTCCTTCTTTTTTTTTATTTTTTTTCTTTTCATTTTTTCCCCAGAAGACGGTAAAATGGTGGACAGCGGCGAAGTGTTGATTGAGTGGCCACTATGAAAAAAAAGCAATAAAAAAAAGCATGGGCTTCACGACCGATTCGTTGATCTTGCTTACAGATGGCATCACGACAAAGCTGGGCAAGGATCTCCGGCGCGGCGACGTGGTGCTTTCGACGGATGGCAAACATGCCATTGTGAAATGGATCCTGTACAGCGAATTGTCAAAGGACAGTCTCGGAGGAGATGTCTTTGAAATGAAGGAAGACGCGCCGAAATGCATTCACATTCCAAATCGTACGTGGCCATTGTTGCGAATCAGCAGTATGCATCCCTTCAGGCTCAGCCCCCGCGATCCATGGCAATGGCCCGTCTCCTGCCCCCTAATGACGAAAAAGGACAAGCCCAGGCGCCCCGGAAAGCTTCACCTCATGTCCATCATGCTTTATCCTCACCCGGACGGCACCCATCCCTGCTACTCTGTGTTTGTGAATGGCACCGAGTGCCTGTGCATGGGCACGGGGCAGAAGGGCTACAACTTGGACGCTTGGGGGTTTTACGGATCGCCCTTGGTCGAGCTGTACATTCGCACAATGTACGATGCCGCTGACAACAACGACGACAGCAGCAACGATGGCAATGGCGCGCGCGGGGATTATGATAACAAGGCAAACAGCGGGATCGTCACGACAAATGACGATCTTCAAGATAAGTGGATGCGATTCAGCTTTGACGTAAATAACAATTAAAGGATGATAACAAAAAAAAGTACAAGTTTTAAAGTGAAGTTGTATCGTCCATCGTCTCAATAGAGAACGGCCATGGCAAAAATTGCAATAATGACAAGCACACCCGCAAGGACGGGGCCAGTGATTTCCGCGCCTTTTGTTTTGGATATGACACGCGGCAACGCCGATGTGGACAGCGATTGGCTGTGGCTCGGCGACATTGACGGAGATGGAGAGTGGCTTTTCGACTCGTGCGATTTTGACTGTGAATGGTGGCTCTTTGAATGGCTGTGAGAGTGGGAATGATGGCTCTTTGAATGGCTGCGAGAATGGGAGTGAGAACGATGACTCTTTGAGTGACTATGGGAATGAGAATGCGAGTGGCTGTGGGAATGCGAATGGGAGTCACTATGGGAATGGGAATGATGACTCTTTGAATGAGAGCGTGACAAACTGTTCGTTTGCGCTTGCACGTCCACTACCATCTGCGTTGTTGTCAAGTAAATCACAAGCAACAACGCAAACAAAAGATGTGCAGTCATCATGTTTTTTTTTGGGATGTGAAAGGAAGGGGAATTTCACATCCAACAATGCAATGGAGACCTCCCTGTTCTTTAATGTTATATGGGAAAAACCGATCTCGTTTCAGGGATCCCGCCTGCCTTTGGCATAGTGAACGGTGAGACGCTGGGAATAATCTTGACCGACTTGAATCCCTCGATGCGATTACAGGTGGCAAGACTTGCGCGGTCTATCTCCAAATATGCCCTCGTGTGCTTGCTGATGAACCCCTGCGAGGATGAGTTTGTGACTCGCATCGTCACGTCGCGGTCGCCATGCGGACCCAGGTTGACGACTCCGCCAGATATCATATCATCATGGATATAATTAATCGGGGCATTGGGATGCATTTCTCTCAAGTCGAAAACAAACGTGGCATCTTTGTCACAGAAGATTCTGGGCGATGTGTCGCCAGGCTTCAATGTAATAATGCAATTACCCCCACCGAGGTCTATCACCCTGGGATCCGTGTCCTCTGTCATTCCTTTTTTTCTCCTTTTTTTATTCCTTTTAATCATCTTCATTGATTTCCTCAATCTTTCTTTTCTTGTCGGCATTGTTGTTGTTGTTATTGGAAGGTGAAGATGAACAAGGCACATCTTCACCACTCGCGCTCCGTGCAACACTGCCATTTGAACGATTCCCTTGCCCCTTGGATTTTGACGCGCTCTTTATGTGCGCCCACCGGACTTGCCCCGCACGGTGATTATCACGCGTGACAGCGACAAGTTGTTTGTTGCCCAAGATAAAATAAAGAGTATAGTCGTCACTGGAAAAGAAAACCTTTGTGCTCGGGCTCGGGACAAGAAGAGGGATCACCGACACACAGGTGATCATTTTTGGATCCTCCACGGACCAAACAGAGGGCGTGGCATCTTTGCATAATGTAACAATCATTTTTCGGTCATGTGATATTGCAAAATTATACACTTTCGTCACATAGAAAGAGCCAATTTCATCGCCGCGCCTGGTTTTGTTATCCTTAAAGCGCTGTATACAAATTTGCCCGCGGCGAAGAATGACAACTTTGTCGTCCCCCATGAATTCGATTTTCTTTGGCGCAGCTTCCTTATACATGGACGCGCTGGATTTTTCACAATCTCCCCACGTTTTTTTATCACCGTCACCAAAAACCGATACACTGATTGAGTATATAGCATCGGTGTTCGCCTTCAACAAAATCACATGTGTTGCCGAATCATTGAAGGTCACGTGAACAAAATCCCAGCGAAACTCAAAAATAGACGGAAAAGCCTGAATGTTTCCCAATGTCAAATCCATCCGGACAACGAACCCCGTGCAATGGCCAGAAAATCTATCATCCATGATAACAAAACAAAATCTTCCATCTCTACTGAAAAAAACGCCATTCATCCAATAAGTAGAACAATTCGCCGGCATCTTGATCGTTGCAACCTCCTTCGAAGATCGAGTTTCTATCACTTGAATTATATCGTTCTCGCCCTTCGTAGATTGTACGTGTATGAATGCATGCATTCCATCAGGCGTCAAGATGCATTCTCGATCATAACCACCGCCGATTGGCATCGTAGATTGCCACGATCCATCAATTGCTTTGACCTCGAACTTATTGCGAATCGTTGCAACATAAACATCGGCGTCAACCGCCATTGACACTCGCACGTATGCATAATCATCCATAACATCCTCGCCTTTTTCTGCTTCAGCAAGTATTTCTTTCCGTAATGCACGACCATCCATCACAATTGCAGGCGGTTGCGTAAAGATTTCATTCTTGCATTCGACTGCGTCGTCCGCTGTGACGCCCATCTCAATTTCATGCAAATGGAAAAACGATTCCACTGCATCCTCGAAACGATACCACTCACTCCCCATAACGCCGTTCCTACGTCCCACAACTTTGGTCTTTAAATCATCAATGCTCGTGATGCCAAGCTTGCGCAGCTCCTCTGCTCTCAAAAGGATTGCGGCCAAGCGATCCATTGATTTTCTTTTTTTTTCTTTCAAAGTTATTTTTTTTTAAATTTAATTTTTTTTCCACTCGCTCGACCGACTGTCCCCCCGGACACTGGACTGTCAATACACTGTCCGCGCGCCTCAAATATGGCTGTCCACGTCACCAAACAAGATCAATACAACATCCCCATCTTCCCCAATGTCTACATCCATGCAGTGACTGCAGAAAAGGTACAGGAGTACTTTGGCCCCGACAAGTACATCACGATCCCTGACAATTGGGACGGAATGCCGACAGACATCAAGGACGTGACGCTGGCCATGCAGTCGCGCTTCTCACAGAAGCATCCTTTCTGGGCGGCTTTCCGGCTAGGGTTTGCACTGACGGGGAGCTTGGGGATGAAGTACATGCTGGCATTTGGCCCCACTGCCGGTGCGGGGCTGGGGCTTGGAAGCTACATGATCGATCACTCGCACATCAGCAAGGAATGGCACGATCAACGCATGCGCTACAAGTACAGCAAGATCCCGCCGCACCCGATGGATGTCAACGGATTGTGCATGTGTGAGTGTGGCAAAACGCACGAAGCCGCTGCCGCTGGGACGATCATGATGCACTTCAAGGACAACCCGGGGTTGAAGTTCGAAGAGGTCGGGCGCACGCCCATCTCCGCGGCGATGGTCAATGCGATGGGGTGCCGCAACGTGTTTGACGACGACAAGCCCTTTGAAGAAGAAGGGTTCCCCAACATGGCCGACTCGCCGGACTTTAAGATGACGCTGCTGCTGGACTCGGTGATGGTGATCTTTGCGGGGGAGATCAAGTGCAAGACAGAGTACCTAAAGTTCTTCACGCCGCTCTTTTCCGGCGCGCAGTTCATGCGGACGAACTGCTCGGAACCCGGAAAGAGGCAGAAAGCGAGTCTGCCCTTCGCCAAGCCCACCAACTACTACATGGTGCAGACCTGCGTCTTCCACCCCATCGCGCTGCAGCTGCACGACATCCTCTTTGCGTCGCACACGACGCTGCACGGCTTGAACATGTTCAGGATGCGCTTCGACGTGCGCTACGCGTCGCTGGTCATGTCCTTCCTGAGGCTGATCTACAACAGCTTCATCCTCAAGGACATGGACGTGCCGACGGACTGGCCGTACCGCTGCAACGACATCAAGATCCGCTCCGCCCATGCCGAGTTCATCCGCCTCACCAACAAGATCTGCGACACCACCCCGCTTTGGATCCACGTCCCCGCAGAGGTCACCAAGCAAGTGGCCGAGCTCATGCGCGATCCGGACCACGACACCAAATCAGAGTATCTCCCTTATCCGCACGTGCCCGAGTGGACGGCGCCGATGATCAAGCTTACTTATCATGCCCGCGCGCTCTTCCCAGACAGCGACCTCTACTGGATCAGCGAGTACGACTGCATGAAGGAGCGCTGGGCAAACATCTGCAAGATCTGCGAGTACTGTCCCTACGTGTCGTTTGCGCTGCCAATCTGCGATGCGCTGCGTCTGTACCACGACATGCCCGTCGCCGACCCGCCCATCTTTACCGTCGATCATGCGCTGATGGAGCGGGCGGAGAAATTCATGGCCAAGGTACTGGAGCTGGTCAGCGTTCATTGTCGCGATGCCGCCACGCACAGGCCAGGTCAGGACACGGTTGACGATCCGCCTCATCTCCAGATGGTGGAGCTGGCGCGACAAACTGTCGTCAAGCTGGGAGATATCTGGACCACAGCCATCGACCAGACGGCCAAGCCGAACATCCGAATGATGGAAAAGCTGAATGCACTCCAATCTGACAAACTGTCCTGGTCTGACGAAGACTGGTGGCTGGCCTGCGCTGCGCTGGTGTGTGACTACGGCGCATCCAAACTGCAAAAGATCCAGCCTCTCACAAGCCATCGCAGGACAATCATGCAGTATGCGATGAACTGCTTCTCCCATCCGTCGCTCATGTTGGATTTGCTGAAAAAAAAAGACATCAATCCCAATGAGAATGAAGATGAAGAAGATGAGACAAGTGAGATAGATATCCGTGTGGCCAGAGTCATTGCTGTCTCTTCCATCCTGACCCTACTATCTTCAGATTTGAAATAACCATAAGAAGAATTGAATTTAATCATATAAACTGGCATCATGCTTGCACATTACAAAGAGGCAAGGATCCTCGCGATGGCGATGGTGGTTCTGAACATTCACAAGAAGAAAGTGGAATGCACAGCGATGGACAACAAGAGCTGTTATGCCGGCAGGTTGTGGCAAAATAAAAATTCGGATGGCTGCTTGTGTGGCTGCATATGGGTATGAATGTGCCATGTGTCCTGTTATGCAAAGAGGCAGCAGGCGAAATCGGGCGATCCCGGTGGAAAACTGTGTGCGTGAGTATTGTCTTGATGCGCACAGAGGCCTTCCAAGCGAAGAATCGCCATGCTTTGATTATCATATCCACGCTGCTATGATAAGAGCCGACGTGAAAGTCGCTGAGCACCCCCATCATCATTTGTACATTAAAAGGTGCATACACGATCGAACTTGCGGGGAAAGACTGAAGAAAAGGCTTGGACGCTGAGTCGTGAAACAGCAAGATGTGAACCGTGTTGTTTGGGAAATGCGATTTGGCGATGTGTTGTATCGTTGAATACTCCATATTCAACAGTTGCTGGTCGCTTCCGAACCTGGACAAACACGAAAACCCGTCTGGTACTATGGTCATGCCCGCGAATGTTCTTTTGTGAAAGGTGATGGTTATCAAGTTTTCGTCGCAATGCTGGCGAATTGCTTCAACCCGCCCATCTTTGAGGAGGTTTTCATCAACGCACTTTTCAATCGCCACCTTTCTTGCTGCGTTGATCAAAGATAGCGCATGGGTTCTGACGTTGTCACTGAAGGTGAGCTCCCAGAAGCGAATGTCTTCATAGAAAGCTTCCCAAGCAGACACCTCGTCGTCGCTCAGTGCATAGAAATATGGGAAATGAGAACTCCTCCACAGTTGCCAGCCATCATCCCATTCAAACCGACACAGATCGCCGCTGCCGCTACCCTGGGTAGGAGGGAAGGAGCCCGTCCATGCCCTTATCTTACCGTGCAAATGATGCATCTGAAATCCGTGTACAAAGCGATCTATGATATCTTGTCCGACAAACACAGATCCATTGCGCCCCGCTTGCGCAAAGAGCGCAGCAAAGGCCAACAGCGCGTTGTTCTGTTCACCCCAGTCCCAAGCTTTCAAGACGACGCTGTTGGCATTTTCACAAGGATATGGCGAGTGGCATCCCATTGCTGCGCAAACAACAATTATGAGTGATAGAATCAAACCATGCATTGTCAAACAAAAAAGAAAAGGAAAAAAAAATTAAAAAAAAGCATGTCGCATCGCAACAACAACAACAACCACCACCGTGACAAATACAACGACCCCGTCCGCAGCAAGAGAGAAAGGCAAGCGCATCCAAAGGATGCATCAGAAGAAGTACAGGACTTTTACGTGAGAGAAATGATCCACGAACTGGATCGAGTGATGACCGACATTCAAACGGGCTTTCGTCATTATTCTCCTCCCCCATCTCCTCATCGATTTTGGACCGAACCTGCTGACGATGACCATGCTGAGGACGAAGCTTGGGACGTCCCTCTGCAAGACATAATAACCAGCTTTGGCACGTTTGCCGAATTCAAAGACCCGCCTCCTCATGGTCCTCGCGCCCTGATCGAGGCAGGCCCGCTGATCCCAAGTGCAGCTTTATTTGCATCGACGCCTGCCCGCATTGATGTTACTTTGACGCCACGAAGACCAGGTTCATCCGCAGACCCAGAAAGAGTCACTGCTCAAACAACGCCACCGTTGATTTCACAACAACAACAACTACAGCAGATGCAGCCGCCGGCAGCATCATTTGACTTTTCCGAGCGTCCCACCGAGCACGCTGATACAGCGATTGCAGCCTACAGGGCAGCCGTGCGACGTCTAAGATACCTGGAAATGGCAGCGGCTGGGGGCCTGCCAGAAGAGCATCCAGCAGCGCGACAAGTAGTAGAAACACACGAGAGGCTCATGGCCCGAGAAAGAGAAGAGGAACACATACGAACCAGACTGCGTCAGGCATATCACCAACCACCGCCGTTGCCAACCCCGCTTCCAATGCCACCTATACCACCTAGATGGATGGCGGCCGTTGGCAACAACAACAACAACAACAGCTTTAACAGTAGCTACCCAGCTTCTGTTTATTCTTCTTCATCATCATCTCCTTTCGATCGAGATTTGCAGGAGAAAAGCAAGCCGAAATGTCAAACAACATACCCGGATCCCTGGCCAGACGAACCCCAACTCCAGGATAAAGATGCCAAACAGGCATGTACGTTGTGCGAAGAGCACAAGTGCAACGTCGTGACCTACCCATGTGGCCACCCTTGCATGTGCGTGGCGTGCTGCATGAAGATGAAAAAGGTGGATATGGAAAAATCAAACGAATGGAGCAAGTGCCCCGTCTGCCGCGGGGATGTCCGTATGTACCTTCGCATATTCTTCTAAAGAGAGAGAGAGAGAAAGAGAAATTCAAGTTAAAATTTTATATATTATAACCAGTTAATGAAATAAAGAAGAGTTAAAAGAACAAGAAAAAAAACAAATATGCTTAATCAAATATTATTTGCGGCGCTGCTTAATACGAAGCGATTCAAATTTGAGCGCCAATGTCATCAATGCTACACAACGGTCACCGGTGACATTCCACACGACTTGAATTACAAAAGAACAACACTCAAAGATGGCTCGTGTTTTGACATTGTCGGCGTGGCCAAAGAGAACGGAAACGAACCGAAGAAAGGAGGAGGAGGACAACCGATTCTCTTTGGGGTTGTGTCTGGGGATGATTTAAACAAACTGGCTTTGGTCCCGCAATATGTGCCACACAATTGGGTGGGAATAACAACGGCAGAGACGAGCAGAGTCTTGGCCGAAACAAGTCCGTTGTCGTCGGAAGCGGCAGCGGCGGCAATAACCGTCCATTGCTTCAGGGATGTGGACGATTGCAAAGTCTGCAGAGCCGAAGAAGAAAAAGCACGCGCCAGGGAGCGAGAGTACAGAAAGAGAGGAAAGGAACAGCAGACGCAGCAGCAGCAATACCACCACCAACCAAAACATGCAGCTGCAACTACCCGCGCAGAAGTTGCCACTGATAATCCGATACTAATCCAGTTTGACACCGATGCGCGGTTTGGCCCCAAGAGCGGCATCACGCGCCTGGAGCGTTGGCAACGTGCACAACGATTCAGCCTTGATCCACCTCCAGAAGTGCTGCAGTTAATCACTGCAGATCCCCGTAACAATATCAAGTACGTGGTTTGAAGAAAAAATCAACTCGTGGCCATCATTAACAAGAAAGTCATGTTGTTGAGCCGCTGCTGCTTGATCAGGGCAGCCAATGCGCGATGATCGCTGACGCAACTGTGCGACCAGCAGTGATAGCACATGCCTCTGTAGAACTCCAACCCTATGCATCGCTTGCCCTCGGGGGTGGGATTGTTCACGCACTCCCTCAACCTCAGCCCGGCAAGGTTGCGGACGATCCTGTCATACGATGTCGAGACGGCATGCAGATGCTGCAGTATCCGGGCTGTCTCCAGCGACATTGCCTCTGCCACGCCCGTCCTGCGACAGTGGCACTTCGCGTACCGCTGAAATGGCACGTGGGTGTCAGGGATGGCGGCAGATGTGGGCCCTGGTCCGAAGAACCGCGTCAGTCTCTCTTCCATCTCCTCCTCTGTTTCGTCGTTGTCCCCAAAATAACAATAGCCACCGTTACCATCGCCCTCATCGTCATCGTCGTCGTCTGTCAAACAGGACACGCTGGCGGTATCCGCTGTCGTTGTTGTTGTTGTCGACCCCGCCTCAGTCACTACTACCATGTTGTTGTTGTTCGTCGCAGCTGCAATGATGGTCAAAAACAAGTGAGAAAGTGTTTGCAGATCAGACGAGCCATACACAAAGCACGCGTGACTAATTGTGGCCGGACCCAGCGGGCCCTTGATGAGATCGTGTGCATCGGCTGGCATAAACATTTCATTCATCCCACGCTCCTTCAGTTGATGAGCGAGCAGCCGCATGGCATTGATTGTCTGCCGACGGCATTCGCGCGGCGTCAGCAATAAAAATGCAGGGAATGGTTCTTCTTCAGCGTCATCCTTTCTCACGGCAATCCTGTGAATATTACTCTCACCTTCCTCGTCTTCTTCGTCTTTTTCTCTCTTTTCTTCCTCTGGCTCTTCTTCTTCTCCTTCTTCCTCCTCCTCTTCTTCTCCTCTTGGCAAAGCATCTTCAAACGAAACAAGTCTGCGCTGATTCACCAGACGAATATTGCCATCCACAAGGCCATCGCATTGTGTGATTAATCGCAACCCCTTGTTATTTAACAGCATTATGTTACCGCCGCCCGCTTTAATCAGTGATGCAAGATACCTCTTCAACAACGACACATCCCGCCGCCACTCATCTTTGACTGGGTACAGACAGCGGTCACATAATCTAATGAGTCGCATCACGCGCTGCTCAAACATACATGTGCAACGGCGAGGACCTGCCATGCCTTTCATCATTTAATGATCATGAGGGAAAGGCAAACGTTTTTTTTCCGAATTTTTTTTTCTGTCCAACACACAAAAAAAAACCCGCAAAGTTGCTGCCATGACAATCTCATCTGTCGCAAGGATCACGTTAATTATCATCCTCATTCTCAATGTGGCCAATGGTTCTGTGAATTGTGACTACGACGACAAGGAGGAGGTTGTTGATTTCCACGTCGACGGAGGTTACCCACCATACGACATTTTGCACATTCATACCACGGAAGAACCGAAGCGGCGAGACAATTTGACGATGTATAAGGAGCTGTCAATCTTGACGTATGGTTTATTGATGGGTAAGAAGGCGGCCGAAGAACAGGCGAAGAAATATGGCCATGGCAATATTCTGCATCAATTAATCATCGACTTGGCCAATGAAGCAAAACAATATCGGGACAAGGTTGATCGAGAGGGTTGGGACGTAATGGAAGAAGAAACAATCAACCGATTCCGCGACGGCGTTGACCTCCTCTATATCCTCATGCGTGAAATTTGAAGGAGAAAAAAATACAGTCACTCTACCACTCCCACATTTCTTTAGTTTTTTTTAAAACAATATATACCACCACACCCACCAATATAATCGAAGAACTGTGTGTTTAAGTGTGTGCGTGTGTGTGTTTTTTTGCAGATGGCGGACGTATCTAGACGCAAAAGGAGTAATAACAATGCACTGACACGAGACAACGTTAATCCGCCTCCTTCACATTCGATAAATCCCATTGTGGCACAGGCGCAGCTAGCAGAGGCTGCAGTGCTAGTGCAGGAAGCTGAGCGAACATATGCCATCAGAACGGCAGACGACGTGAAGGTGGAGCAGAAAGTGTGGATAAGCATCCTGTTCATCGCCGGAATACTCGCGGCGGTGATTTCGATTTCCCTGAATCGAGATCTAAACAACCAAACGATAGACATCCCGTCCGAGGAAGCATTTGGCGCAACGATCTCCGAGCCTGTTGCCGACGGGCCCGCAGCGTCGGCTGTCAACAACGTCATGCAGTTGCTCACGGAGGGTTGCACCCCGCCCGATGACTTTCTAGATTCCATCGGCGTCACCACCGACACGGGGACCACGCGCAACAGGACACAGACCGCATGGAATCTGATCGTGAATTATCTGCGGCCAACCAACATCACAAACCCGACGGATGGCTGCCTCTTCTATGGGTTAATTGCTGCAGCGCGCCGCAGCGGACTGACGCTGGGCCCCGTGGACTTTTGCCACGGCTTTGTGCATGCCGTCATCACGTACTTCGATGTCACGTGGGGGAGGGTGCTTCCTGCCAACGTCCTGGATATCATCAATACGGGGATCGACAATGCTTACCCGCTCACAATGTTCTGGCGACTCAGCCATGGCAGCGGCGGCGGAGGCAGCTTTCCCATCAAGACCACGGTGCAGTTGCAGATATTCACGATGCTGTCAGAGTACAGCACGCAAAACAATGTCCCCATCAACATCCGCGACGTTTCCACCGAGTTCTGCAACCCGTGGTTCTCCCCCGATGACCTCACCTACTATCAAAGCGGGGCAATGCCTTGGCTGGGGTTTGCATTCATTGGCACGCTCTCACGCGAAGCGCACACGTCGTTCAGCCAAAACGTGGTTGCCCAAGTAGGCAGCATCAACCCACTGGATTTCACCCCCGTGCAGCAGCTGTATGTCGTCGGAGATGTACTCACTGAGAATCCCAGTGCCGCATTGCTGATCCAGTCGGTGTTTGGCAACGTGCCACTCAACAGCGCCCCCTTGGAATCCGTGGCCCAGCGCTTCGACGACGTGAATGGGGATCTTGAAAACGAGATTGAGTCACCGCCGGTCGCCATGCTTGGTCGGTACACCGAGGATATCGTGGCTTATCGCAGCGGCATCGTCGACCCGGGCCATGTCTACGTCATGCTGACCAACAACGATCCCGACGACATGCTATCGGACGCAGGCGTGGAGATCTCGCTGGACATTATGCGCAATGCCCACTCCTTCCAGGCCATCAGCGTCCTCGACATGACCACCGACTACGACTACGAACACACGCTCGGCCCCGACTACAAGATCGAAAAGGACGTCGCCGACCTGATCATCCTGCTTGCCAACCCGAGCATCTGGATCAATGCCACCTCATCTTCGACTGTCCCCGGCACGTTTGCACTCGCAAACACCATCATTGGTGGCGTCGACCCCAACGGCAACCTGGCCAACAAGCTCGCGGCGCTGCAGCTGGCGACGGATGGGCTGGCGACGGGGCTGCGAAGCATGTCGTATGCGGCGCAGCTCCACGAGACGTATGTCACCTTTGGCGCCTCGGACACGTACGTGGCGCCAAAGACGGTGGAGTGGACCAAACGCGCGCCCCAGTGCATCCCCCCAGTGAAGAATCAGGGGAACTGCGGCGACTGCTGGGCATTTGCCACCGAGGAGATGGTGTCCATCCGCTTCTGCATCGAGAAGATCACCAGCACGTATGCGCCAATGTCTGTCCAGCACATCTCCTCCTGTGCGGGGGAAAACCTCGACGGCTGCGATGGCGCGAATCCCAGCGTTGCCGCGGCATTCATGTCCAGCACGGGCGTGGTCACCGACGAGTGCATGCCATTCACCGATGCCGGCAAGACGTCCGAGACCAAGTGCCCGACCAACTGCAAGTCTGGCGTGAAAAGCGCCGGCACGACCTACTACACGAACGTGTCTCCCAACCTGCGCAGGATAACCGGCACAGCCGCGCTGAAGCGCGAGCTGGATCTGGTGGGCCCCTTCGCAGTGGGGTTTACGTTGGGCAGCGACTTTAGAAGCTTTTTCAAATCCAATCCAAAGGGCACCTACATCATGAAGGAAACAAACAGTGGCGTCGACCATTTGGTGGTGCTCCTTGAATATCATGATGAGGTGAATCCTCCGTACTGGTACTGCATGAACAGCTGGGGCCCCAGCTTTGCAGACAACGGCTTCTTTCGCATATCCCAGATGAGCACGCCTTACGCAAACATCCCCTATCAGGTGATTGAGAACAACGGGTATCTCATCACGCCGCGCTCCGTCAAATCAACCGTCAGCAACGTCATCCCCGAGCCAAACAACAATGCGCCACTCGTCGTCATTGATGACCAGATCCCCGGCGAGGATAAGCTCATGGACGAGCAGATGAAGGAGGACAAGAACAAGAACAAGAATAACAACAATCAAAATCAAGCAAGCACAAAGAAGCCCAAGCAAACGAAAAAACCCAAGCCAACACACAAACCAAAGGTTGAGAAAACCAAGAAAGAAAAGCACCCGCACAATGGCGGTGGCTCTTCTCCTGCCAATCCCAGCTGGACTGGCCATGCAGCTTTATTGTTTTCGGCATTGTTCATCGTCTTTCTCTTCTTGTCGTACGCATTCTAGAGGGAGGGGTGTGTGTATTATTTACGTTGCAGATGCGCTCGGTGAACCATGTCCTGCAGACACATGCGCAAATGTGTTTCTGTAAAGAATTGGAAATAAACAGTAAACCCCATGGGGTTATTCGGCACAATCTTCTTGTTGTAATGCGTGACGCGGTCATAGAGCTTGACGATGCGATGGACGAGCAGTGGCTGTGCCTTTTGCTGTTGCTGCTGCATGATGAATGGTATCGACAACAGCATCGCTTCCAGCGGATGTGCCGTGTACTTGCCCATCCGCGCCCATTGAACAGGATACATCGGCCTCACCAACGGCAATAGACTTTGACAATAATGCATAAACGCATTGTACACATTGCCATTGGCCTTTTTTTCGGCTTCTTCATCTCCGTCTTCTTTGTCCTCGTTATCCTCGAGAAAGTCGCCCATGTCGATTCCCTTTTCTTCTTCTTCTTCTTTATCATCGTCGTCGTCGTCATCATCATCATCTGCAGCCGCAGAAGCAATGAGCATGAATCCCTTTCTCTTCTTCTTCTTCTTGTTGTTGTTATTGATTGCAGATACCGGGGGTGTCGTTGTTATTTTAGCAAGTGTGGGGGGACGATTTGCCATTTTCTCGTTATTATTGTTATCCTTCTTCATCTGCCTTTCCTCTTCCTCCTTTTCCTTTCTGACGACGGCTGCTTGCTTGCAAAAGGTGTCAAAGAAAACCTCAATCAGTGGGAAATCCAGCACGCGCGCCAGCCCAACGTCAAACTTGACCGTCATGAAATAGCAGAGATCCATGCACAACTGGTGCAAAGATGGATAGGCTTGGTAATAATCAGTCAACTCATTCTGCCTTTCGAAAACTGCAACCATCATAAACAACACTGCCAGTGGGCAGTTGATGAACAGCGCGAATAACAAGTTGTTTAGCGTCTCGCGGATTTTTGCAGGCGTCAATGATGCATCGTCATTTTTCTCCTTTCCATCTTCTTCTTCTTTCTCATCCTCTTCCTCCTCCATATCGTCGTCATCGTCGTTATTGTTGTTGTTGCCGTTGTTATTGGCACTGGCGGGCGGGGTGGCAACAACAACAACAACATTCATATCAGCTTCTTCGAGAAATTTGCGCAGCTCCCGCGGCATGGCAAGGTTGCGCGTGCAAATAATAACCAGGAGATTGTTGCGCATCTCGGCCTTTATCCGCTTGACATCCTGTGGGCCGGTGATCTTGGGCTTGACGAAAAGGTCGTTGCTGTTGGGCGGCTTGATGGGGCGTGATCCAGCAAACATCAGATTCATCCGCCCCGTGATGAGAAAAGCCAGGTTCTCAAAGATGGCAGGCGTCAGCCCGTCATACTCGGCAAGCATCAAGTCCAACAACAATGGATCCAGATTCGCCATTCGCTGCAAAAATAGTGGCAGTATTTTTTCGCCGCGCAGCCGCTCTTTGTCAACTTTACTTACTCTTGGAGCCATTTCTATTGGTGTAGACAATGTTGCTGCTGCTGCTGCAGCTATCCCACTGTTGCCACCTCTGAGAGCTGGGATCCTTGCAAGCTCTGCCAAATATGCCTTGACAAGCGTGGCGTTCATCGCTCGCTCTCCTTTGTTTTTTTTCGTTTTTTACACAAGTCTTTTTTTATCACAACAACAACAAACGCGTGGTCTTTTGCAAAGCGAGTGACGATATGGATCCCAACATATTTGACATGGCATATTCAACTTGCGAGGATACCGCTTTGAAGACACGGTTGCTTAGTTCATATACCACTTTCAAGCGTGTGCAAGAAACATTGTCAATGACCAAGAATTGTCTTGCAGAATACATGAATGGTATTTTACCAGAAGACAAAAAGCTGCAGCTAGACAGTCACATTTCATCGGACGCGCTTGAAGAAAGGCGCAGACTGGTTTTAGACATATTGCTAAACGACCAAGAGAAGAATTCTAAATATGCCGGCCTTTTTTTCCAAGCGATTGAGATGCTAAACAGAATCACAGGTACATACAACAAACAACTGAAGATTTTGCATGCTTTGGTCACTGCGGCCAACGGGTTTTCCATTGGTAGATTGGAATAGTCGTTATCTTTGGTTTGTTTATAAAAAGAAGAAAGAGATTTTATTCATCGACTTGCGCGGGTGGCGTGTTTTCGAGGATCTGCACAGATACAAACCCCGTGATGCGCTTTGTCGTCGCCAATGTTTTGCGATCAATCTCCAAAAATGCTTGATCATGTTTGCTCGTAATCATTCCTCCATTGGCTCCAAATGTCGTGTTGAGAAATTGCACCGTGACAACGCGAGGCCCTTGACAGCTGAGATTGTAATTTCCACCAACAGTCATTGTTTTGTAATGAAACGTCACCGGTGCATTGGGGAGGAGGGTCGATGCATCTAAACATAAATGCGCGTCCCCTGTGCATTTGAAGGTTTTTACTTCCTCCCCTGGCTGTAAGGTAACGTGGATATCTCCATCCACACGCTCTTCCATTGTCGTCGACTTGGGTTTTTTTGAAAGAAGCATAAAAAAAGAAAGAGAGTGAGTGACAACTCCCGTACCCTTCTCGGAAGATGTCTGATGCAAAAGGATGCTTCAGGGTGATAATCACCTGCGTTGTGATCATGTCCGCCATTGCTTGCCAAGACGGTCATAAAAGAGCAAGGGAGTACTTCGCTGCAACCCGTGCCGCAATGTATCCAACCACCACCGCCCTCTGTCCATGTGCATTCTCCTTTGAACCACCAGAGACCATCTTATCCATGATGAGAGCCGAAGAAGATACACGATGCTTGACCTTGTGCGAGGACAGATTGCGACTGCTGAAATACGATCCCATGATCATAGTCATGTCACTTGTAGCCATTGGCGTTTCTGTTTATTTTATCATCACTCTCTAAACCATAAATAATATAAAAAAAGGAGAGTTCACTACTGGAATCCGTTCATCAACATCCCCGCAGTCAGCGTCTGTGACTCCACATAGGCGACCAGCCGCGGGATGATAGACTTGAATATCTCATACTGGGGCTCCAGCGGGAAGCGGCGCACTTGCTCACGCTGCTCCTCGCTCATCGACGGAGTGTACGTCGTGCGCTCCAAGCAGTGCGGATCGCGGCAGATGATGTTGAATGACGGCAAGGGGAGCTTGATTGTGCACGAGATCGTCTGGTGATTGCTGCGATGCACGCCGCATGCCCCGTTGGTGTCTTCCAGCTTCAGCTGGCACTCGCGGCTGTCCGACTGGAAGACATGGACGCGGGGGCCCTTCTGGTGCAGATAGCGACAAGTGTACCGCGTCTGGCGCGTGAGCATCGCGGCGATCTCATGGCAGATGCTGCTCAACGATGGATCTGGCAAATTCAAGGGGGAGCTGCCCCCGCTGGTGTTTCTGGTAACAAGCGACATGGATGGCACACCGTTGCTGTTGCTGTTGCTGCTACTGCTGCTGCTCGCAAAGCTATGGTTGCTGTTGTTTGCATCGCCGAGCCCAATCGATAGTAGCATCGGCGACGATGGTTGGAGACTCGCCGCCGCCGCCTGGCGATATGCGGGACGCTGGATGGTGCTGTAGCGATTGCTCGCGGTCTTGGGCAAGTTGTCGTCAAACTTGTCGGGCACCAGCATGAGGTTGACCGGCATGGGTTTGCCATCCACGGCGGAGAGGGGGATGAAGCACGCGAGGTTGGAGAGGAAATCATACTCGGTGAACTTGTGCTGCACCTTGTGCAAGCAGTTCGCCTCGACGCAGGTTTGGTCGGCGCCGTGCTTGCAGGCAGGCCAGAGATGCCCCCTGATCCCCTGACCCATGGATCTCATCTTGGCATTGCCGATCAACCTGAAATTGCGATTGGGCGTGTACACGGAGTTGTCGACAATGCTCACCAACCCCTTGGAAACGTGCTTGTACATCATCGGGTTCGTGGCATCGTCGGGGTACTTGTGCTTGCGCAACGAATGGGCAACCGTGTACCAACGCTTCGCGTGCTCGTGTGGATTCTTCAGCATCCGCAAGCCCGGGAAATGCATCATGAGATGCTTGGACAGCTTGGTGGAGGCGCTGTCTGAGGTGAGAGTGCAAATCACCACGTCCTTCCACTCAAAGTCCCACGCGTCACGCAGCGGATCGCCCGATGCATAGCTGTCCCTGATGAGGATACGTGCCTCGTCCAGCAGCCCCAGGAATTGCGCAATGCCGCCGTCAAAGTCGGGCATGCGTGCACCCGGCGCCAATTCATCCAGCGTAAAATCGGCATCGATGTAGAAATGGCAGGGCGTATCATGCGTTGCCAGCTCGTAGAAAACTCGTTCGTTCAGCGGCAATGCCAATACGTGCCGGAACATCTTCTCGTAGCTGCAAAAGAAATATTTGCGCGGGCCCACCTTCTCCATGAGAATCTCTTCCGAAAAACATGGCATGGCGATCCCCAGGTTTTTGCGTCTCTGCAGGCACTTCTCCTGTTTATCGTCAAACCTCCATCCATCCATCTTGCGATAGATCGGATCATCAGCTGCTGCCAATTGCAAATCGTATCCTTGCATCATATTTTTTTTGTGGGTGTGTGGTTGTTTCTTTTTTTCACCGAGTTAACGAAAAACTGGACAAGGCTTGTCCACTTTTCATCGACTTAGAAAAGAAAATGTGATTCGATGTTGCTTCTGAGAAATATATTAATTTCTTTGAATTCAATCAAAATCTGGGCTTTGTACTAAAAATAAAAAATTTCCCTTTGAAAAAAATAAGGCCGAGTTTGCCCTATAAAAATATCTCAGGGAATAAGGGCGAGTTTGCCCGATAAAAATATCCCAAGTGAAAATATAAGGGCGAGTTTGCCCGATAAATAGTTCCGAGTTTGCCCGATGAAAAAATCCCAAGTGAAAATAGTTCCATGTCTGCCCGATAAAAAAAGGTGATCTTTTTCCTACGGGCCATAATCTGGAAAAGTGATGATTTTTTCGAAAAAAGCGGGGCCATCTTTAGGCCAGCAAAAAGCAAAATCCTCATAAAGAGAATCGCTGCAGCTAGATGGAGAGTTAGCCGATTCCCGGTCTGAGTAGCTCAAAAGAAAGCTCGAATTGAAGGCTAGTATTCAACCGAGCCGATTTTTCCTAACTCAATTTTGAAGGTCCATTTCGACCCCCCGCGCGAGGCAAAAAATAACTGCCACTCCCTCCTACGAAATGTGCTAATTAGCACATTCACTGCACTAATTAGTACATTCAATCAAAATGAATGACCAAAAATGATGACGAGGCATGCAAAATGGACGACACCCCACCTGTTCATAGATACCTTTGGTGTGTGAGTGTGTCCATAAATGGGATTAAAAGTGAGAGAAAAGCGCGAAGCGGCGTTTTTCATCTTGCACTTAGACCCAGTTACTGTAAGAACGAAAATCTGGCTTCACGGGTCAAAAACCCATGAGGGGGTATTCCCCATATCTGTTGTTTTGAAGAAAGGGAGGGAGGGGGGTGGAAGGGAGTAAATAAGCTTAAAGATGGGTTAGGAGATGAATGGAGAGAGGTTGGTCAATCAGGATGTATTTATATTGAATAAGAGCACTGCGAGAAGCAAGATTCCATATCGGATGAAGAGATGCTTCATATTGAGAAGGTTGAATGAGGTTCTTTGCACCTGGAATGTTGATTTCATAAACTCGAGTGAGAATACGAGGGAGTAAAAGATGAAATTCTGCACGGGATGCGGCTCGAGCAGAAAGACGTCGAGGATCGCTAAGGAAATTAGGATGGCAAGTGAGAAGCTGGATGACACAAATTGCAATTTCAAGGCTGAGATGTCCATCCTTAATCTATATTCCAGCGCTGCGTTACTGATAACTAGCCTCAAGGCTTCGATGAATAAATGATCAGCAATCATAAAACAGTGGGATTCACGAGCAGTGCAAGGGCCCAACATGGCATGAGCCATCAAGTCAAATATTGTCCATGCACAGCTCAGTGCCAACGTTGTCATCACTGCAAAGCAAACCAAAAAATCCTCTCGGTCCTTGTCAGTCATCTCATCTTCTCCATCTTGATTTTGATCATGCACATCATCCCTTTCCTTCATCTCAATTAATTGTTCTTTATCTTCATCCTCTTTCCCAACAGGAATCACCACCATCGTCGCTTCCTTTTTCAATTTATTTTCATCAAAGTCTTTTTTTGGTCATGGGGTATCATGCCTCGTCATCATTTTGGTCATTCATTTTGATTGACTGTGCTAATTAGTGCAGTGAATGTGCTAATTAGCACATTTCGTAGGAGGGAGTGGCAGTTATTTTTTGCCTCGCGGCGGGGGTCGAAATGGACCTTCAAAATTGAGATAGGAAAAATCGGCTCGGTTGAATACTAGCCTTCAATTCGAGCTTTCTTTTGAGCTACTCAGACCGGGAATCGGCTAACTCTCCATCTAGCTGCAGCGA
>Ga0210388_10000515_pt1 | contig 31585 bp, 20 predicted proteins | sample IncBWC19OmetaG_FD_155485 | JGI IMG/M metagenome (GOLD analysis project Ga0210388, IMG submission 155485) | Forest soil microbial communities from Barre Woods Harvard Forest LTER site, Petersham, Massachusetts, United States - Inc-BW-C-19-O ...
AACGCCTTCACAGAAACGGTGAAAACAGACGCGCGATGGCATCGCGCAATTTTGCCGGGAGCGAACGCGCGTCGATCTCCGCCAGTTTGATCTCCCGCGCGGTCGAAATCTTTTTCGCGACCAGCTTCTCCATTTCGCCCGCGAACTCGCGCCCGTAGCATTCCACGTTCAATTCAAAATTGAGCCGCAGGCTGCGGGCGTCCCAGTTCGCCGAGCCGAGCGAGACCCAGTGCCCGTCCACGACCATCAGCTTGGAATGGTCGAACGGCGGCGGGGTGAGCCAGATCCGGCACCCGCGCTGCAACACCTGCCACCACAGCGAACGCGAGGCCCAGTGCACGAACGGCAGATTGTTCTTCGCGGGCAAAATGATGTCCACCTGCACGCCGCGCAACGCCGCGAGGTTCAGCGCGGAAATCAGCGCGGTGTCCGGTAAAAAATATGGCGTCACGATCTGCACGGAATGCTGCGCCTCGGCCAGCGCGGCCAGGAGCGTCCAGCGCGTGTTTTCGAAATCCGCGTCCGGTCCGTCAGGTATCACCCGCGCGATGACATTTCCCGCTTCCGCCAGTTCTGGAAACCAGTCCGATCCCTCCAAAATTTCCCCGGTCGTGAACGACCAATCGCGCACAAATGCCTCCTGCAATTCTTCCACCACCGGACCCGTGACGCGGAAATGCAAATCCTGGACTGCATTGCTGCGGTAGGCGGTGACGCCAGGTTGCGACGTCCGGCCGCCACTGCTCTTCATTTCGGCCAGCACGTTCCCATGGCGGATATTCATGCCGCCGGTAAAGGCGGTCTTGCCATCGATAATGAGGGATTTCCGGTGGTTGCGAAGGTTGATCGTGGCGACATGCCACGGCGTAAGAATCGACGTCGGCAAAAATCTCGCATGGGGAATTCCGGCGGCGCGCAATTTCCAGGTGATCGGCGGAAAAGAATAACGGGTGCCCGCTGAATCCACGAGCACGCGCACGGCCACGCCACGCCGCCCGGCGCGGTCAAGCGCCGCGATGAACTTTTTTCCAGTCGCATCGTTGTCAAAGATGTAGCTACAGAGCGCGATGGTTTTTTGGGCGGAGTCAATCGCGGCGAGCATCGCGGGAAACGCCTCGTCGCCGTTGACGAGCGGCTCGATCCGGTTTCCCGCCGTGAGCGGCTGCGCACTGACACGGCTGACGACGGCGGCGATATGCTTCAGATGTTCCGAACCGTCGTGTTCCGGTTCGCCCAGGTTTTCCGGGACGGGACGGGACGAGGTCCGGTGGATGCCAAGCTTGATGGCGCGACGGCGGATGCGATTGACGCCCAGCACGAGATAGAGCAGCGGGCCGGCGGCAGGCAGGGTCCAGATGATGAAGATCCAGATGGTGGCGGCACGGGTGTCGCGCTTGTGCAGGAGCGCGTGGCCGGAGGCGAGCAGGCAGGCCATGAGGTCGAAGCCGGCGGCGACATGCGGCCAGAATTTTTCGATGAGCACAACCCGGTTCACGCACGGGAGTTTCCGCCGGAAATCCGCCGGACGCAAGCACGGGGAACGTCCGGCGGTGATTTTTGATGTCGCTACGGGGAGGTTGTTGTATAAAGGTTTGTGCTTCAGCCAGCTTCCAGCCCGGCGGACGGACGGGATTCGTTACCCGTATGGCAACGCGCCGTTTTTTTTGCGCTGGCCTATTTTTTGTGCGCGGAGGCGAGCACGCTGCTGTCGGCTCGCGGCGGTTCGATGGTGAGCTTTTGGGTGCCGGCGGGACTTTACGTTTCGGTGCTGCTGCTGAATCCGGCGCGCGACTGGCCGTGGCTGTCGCTGGGCGCGTTCATGGGCAATCTGGCCTTCGATCATTTTTACGGCACGCCGTTTTTGCCCACGCTGGGTTTTTATTGCGCGAACACGGTCGAGGCGTGGCTGGGCGCGTGGCTGGTGCGGCGGTTCGTGGCGGAACGGCCGCGGCTGGAGACGCTGAAGGAGATTGTGGGGTTGCTCATTTTTTCCGGAACGATCAGCACGCTGGCCGGTGCCGCGATTGGTGCGGCGACGCTGGTTCACTTCGGGTTCAGCCATTCATTTTGGGTTTCCTGGAAAATCTGGTGGGGCAGCACCTCGCTGGCAATCCTGCTGTTCGCACCTTTAGTCCTGGTCTGGTATCCGCGGCCGGGCGTTAAAATAGATTATCTGGCAACACGGGGGAAAAAAGTTGAACTGGCCGTGATTTTGTCGGGACTGGCGGTCTTCATGGTTTACCTGCTGGCTTGGGACAGGGGAATCATGTCGCCCGACCGGGCGCTGGCGGCGCCGCTGATGCTGTGGGCGGGCCTGCGTTTTGGTCCGCGCATCGGGTCGGTCACGAGCCTGCTGGTGGCGTTGCCGATGGCGTATTTTACGACGCAACGTTTTGTCGGCCTCACGCCCGAGCAGGCGGCGTCGGGCAGCTATGTGTTCGGGTTGCAAATTTTTCTGGCGATGGCGAACCTGGTGTCCATGATTCCGGCCATCGTGCTGGACGAGCGCAACCGCACGATGGCGAGCCTGCGCGAAGGCGAAGCGCGGTTCCGCACGCTGACGGACGCGGCGTTCGAAGGCATCTTCATCAGCGAAGACGGCCGGATTCTCGATGCGAACGACCAGGGATTGAAAATGTTCGGCTACGAGCGCGGCGAAATGACCGGCCGGAAAATCACCGAACTCATCGCGTCCGGCTCGCAGGTGATGGTGGCCGAGGCCATCCACAACCGCCGGGAAAACATTTACGGGCATGAACTGCGGCGCAAGGATGGCAGCTCCTTTTTTGCGGAGGCGCAGGCCAAGCACGTCCACCTCGGCGAACGCACACTGCGGATGACGGCACTGCGCGATATCACCGAACGCGTCCGGACAGAACAGGCATTGCGCGAATCGGAGGAGAAATTCTCCAAGGCCTTCCGCACGGGCCCCGACGTGATGTCCATCACTGATTACGAGACGAACTGTTATTTGGAAGTCAACGAGGCACACGAAAGGATTTTCGGCTTCAAGCGCGATGAAGTGATCGGCCGCACGCCGGCGGAACTGGGCATCTTCAAAAATCCACCCAAGCATGGCGAACTCCACCAGGAACTGAAGGAAAAGGGGGTTGTCCGCGACGAAGAAATCGAAGGGGTCGCGCGTGATGGCAGAAAAGTGGCCTTGCTCCACAGCGCCGAACTCATCGAACTCGGCGGACGGATGTGCGTCCTGCGCGTCTCGCACGACATCACGGAACGCAAACGCGCGGAGTCGCTGATTCACCTGCAGATGCAGGTGCTCGAGATGATCGCCAGCGGCCGTCCGCTCGAGGATACGCTTAACACACTGCTGCGCATGGTCGAATTACAGTCACCGGATATGCTCACCTCGATCCAGCTATTGGACCCGGAAGGCCGGCACGTGCAACGATGCATTTCGCCGTCGCTGCCGCCCGAATTTGCCGCCGCCTACAACGGCTGGGCCATCGGTCCGTGTGCCGGTTCCTGCGGCACGGCGGCGTGGCGGGGCGAGCCGGTCTATGTCGCGGATATCGCCAACGACCCGTTGTGGGCGGACTATAAAAAATTTGCACTCCCGCACGGCCTGCGCGCGTGCTGGTCCACGCCGGTTTTCGACGCGCAAAAAAAAGTACTGGCGACCTTTGCCATTTATTACCGCCAGCCGGGGCTGCCAAACGACCAGCATCGCCAGTTGATCGAGATGGCCACGCACACGGCGGCCATCTGCCTGGGCAAGCACCGCATTGAAAGCGAACATGAACAGTCCGTCGCCCGGGAGCAGGAGGCGCGCATCGAATACACGCTGCAACTCATCGCCGCGCAAGAGGCCGAGCGCAAACGCATCGCCGCCGAACTGCACGACAGCCTCGGCCAGAACCTTTTGCTGGTGAAAAACCTCGCGCAGATGGCCATGCGCCAGCAGGAGCCCGCCGCCGCCTACGAACAGCTCGGGAACATCAACAACCTGGCCGCCCAGTGCATCGCCGAGGTGCGGCAGATCTCGCGCGACCTGCACCCGCCGCAGCTCGAGCTGCTCGGGCTGAAACGTTCGCTGGAGATCCTGCTGGAAAACACCGCGGGGGCGAGTGACAAAAAATTCAAATGGAAATTCGACGACACCGGAAAGATCTTCCCCGCCGACGCGGCGATGAACCTCTACCGCATCGTACAGGAAAGCCTCAACAACATCCTGAAACATTCGCGCGCCCAAAACGTCCGCGTTACCCTGGAATGCGATGTGCACGAGGTGCAACTCGTCATCGCCGATGACGGGTGCGGTTTTAATCCGGGAAAAAACGCGTCCGTGAAACGGGGCATGGGCCTGCAAAACATCGCCGAGCGGGTGCGGATGCTCGGCGGAAAATACACCCTGGATTCGGCGCCGGAAAACGGCACGCGCCTCACAGTGGTGATCCCCGTGGCGGACCCGTCCGGTTGAAATGTCACAATTTACCGCTCGACATGGTTAATATTTTGTTTAAGTAAAAGTAATCGTCTCCATGACCGGACGCATCCAGGTGTTGATCGTTGACGACCACCCGCTCTTCCGCAACGGGCTGAGGCAGGTGATCATGGAGGCGCCGCAGTTCAAGCTTGCCGGGGAGGCGGCGGACGGCGAGACGGCGCTGAATTTCATCCTCGAAAAAAAACCGGCGGTCGCCGTGCTCGATGTGAACCTGCCGAAACTTTCCGGCCTGGAGATCGCGCGCCGGCTGCAGGGCAAAAAAATCCCCACGCGCCTCATCATCCTCACCATGCACAAGGAGGAAGAGATGATCAACCGGGCGCTGGATTTCGGCGTGAACGGATTTGTGCTCAAGGAAAACGCCGTCGAGGACATCGTCGAGGCGATCGAGACCGTTGCGGCCGGCGGCCATTACCTGAGCCCGAGCGTCTCCGGTTTTCTGGTGCGCCGTCGCAGCCGCGCCGAGGCGTTGGCGGCGAAAAAGCCCGGGCTCGAGGACCTGACCAAGGCGGAACGGAAGATTTTAAAGCTCGTCGCCGAAAAGAAGACCAGCAGGGAAATCGCGGCCGAGCTCTTCATCAGCCCACGCACCGTGGAGGCGCATCGCGCGAACATCTGCCAGAAACTGGAACTCTCTGGCAGCCACAGCCTCCTCCAGTTCGCGCTGGAAAACCGGTCGTCGCTTTGACGTGATAACAGGCGGGAATTGGGGAATCATCCTCGTCCTCATCGTCATCCTCTTTTTTGATTCATGAGGATGAGGAAGACGATGAGGATGATTTCCCTTGCACCCCTCTGCTTTTCATCCATCCACCTGAAATCTGTCTAGGTGGGACTACCTAGCCAAAAATATGCGGTTGCCACAATTACCAGCTTGCGCGGTTTCCGTTAACTTCATCCAACTTTGAAAGGCAAAATTATGGCAAAAAAATTTCTGATCGTGGATGAACGCGCGGTGGCGCGTCATGTCATCCGCAAGGCCGCGGCCACGCCGCATGACACCGTGCTGGAATGCAGGACGGCGGACGAAGCGCACCAGGCCGTCGGCGTCTTCCAGCCTGACTGCGTGCTGATGGGCGTCACGCTGCCCGCGCCCAACACGCTCAAGGTGATCAAATCCATCCGCAAGACGTATCCCGAGGTCCGCGTGGTGGCCGTGAGCACCTTCAATGAAAACGAATCCCGTCGCGCCGCCGCGGAAGCCGGCGCCTCCGCCTATGTGACCACGGAAAATCTGTCCGAACTATTCGTGCTCGCCGCACCGGAGCGGCTGTCGGCCGGCACCAGCCGCCGGAAAAAATCCCGCGGCACCGCCAATTAATTGGTTTCAATGGTTTTTATGTTTATGAAGTTGATGATTATTGATGACCACGACGGGATGCGTACGACCATCCGTCACTTGATTGCGACACCTACCGACGAAGTGATCGAATGCGTGTCCGCCGATGATGCGTTGGCGAAGCTTGGCGATTTCAAGCCCGATTGCGTGACGATGGATATCTCCATGCCGGGCAATTGCGCGTTTAAAGCGATGCGCGCCATCCGCGAGGCGCATCCGCCGGTGCGGATGATCTGTGTGACCAGCCACGACCAGCCGGATTACCGCCGGGCCGCGCTCGAGGCCGGTGCATCGGGTTTCGTGCTGAAAGACAATCTCTCGGATTTGTATCTGCTCGTCGCCACGAAGCGGCTGCTCTCGCGACTACAACTTTGAGCCTGGTCAAGGGGAATCATCCTCATCGTCTTCCTCTTCCTCATAAGTCAGAAATTTGAGGATGACGATGAGCATGAGGATGAGAATGATTTTCTTCCTTCCGTTGCTTCTGAAAAGCGAAAATCTTCCGACCATCCAAAAGCGGCGCCGCGGCTTGGCATACATTCTGCAAAGAAAGCAGCATGAATGTATGTCGTTTCACATTTTTAGCCGCCGCGGCCGTGATTTGTATGGTCATACCCGGCGGTTGCACCACGAGGAAAACAACGGACACACCCCGCAGTGCCACGGAACAACTTCTATTGAGCACGGCGACCGACCGGGCCTTGCATTCCGCAAACTTGATGCTTTTTGCAAACCGGAAAGTCTTTTTGGATGCCACCTATTTTGACAGCTATGATTCCAAATATGTGCTTGGCGAAATCCGGGATGCGCTGAGCCGGGCCGGGGCATTGTTGCAGGACACCGCCGCGAACAGCGATATCATCATCGAGGCACGCAGCGGCGCGTTGGCGACCGACAACTCCGCCACCTTCTTTGGCGTTCCCACTTTCGCCGTCCCGATTCCTCTGGCCGGGTCGGTGTCTGTCCCGGAAGTAGCTTTTTATAAGGTGGACCGGCAGCACTCGATCGCGAAAATCGCCTTGCTCGCCTTTGCCAAGGCGTCACGTGAACACATTTATTCCAGCGGTCCTCTGGACGGAAAATCCCACGACTCCCGTTATCAGTTGCTGTTCATATCCTGGGTTCATATGGATATTCCGGAAGAACAAAAGACCGAAGAAAAGGGGGAACAATATCAAACCTGGTACCCGGAATATGATGAGTCGAACCTGCCGCCAATTAGCGCGCCCGCGACCAATGCACCGGCACCCGCCTCCGCCAACATTTCGACAAACAATGCCAATGCGTCAACAAATAGCGTCAACACCGCGACCAACAACACCGGGACGTTGATGAATACGAATGCGCCGTGATTCAGGGAAGGTTCCGAAATTTTGCTAATCGTACTGCCATGCTTACGCCGGACTCATGAGCGCCACCTTCCCCCTCATCCTAACCTTCTCCCTTGGGGAGAAGGAACAGCAGTTGAACATTTTAGGTTTTGCGAAAATCACTCGAGCTGCTGCCCATCTCCAATTCGCCAAAAAGCTGGGAGCGTTTCTCCCTCTCCCCAAAGAGAGAGGGCCGGGGTGAGGGGAAAGTGATCATCCAAATTTTAGGCCCGCACAATTTGAAATGAGCGCCACCTTCCCCCTCATCCTAACCTTCTCCCTTGGGGAGAAGAAACAGCAGTTGAACATTTTAGGTTTTGCGAAAATCACTCGAGCTGCTGCCCATCTCCAATTCGCCAAAAAGCTGGGAGCGTTTCCCCCTCTCCCCAAAGAGAGAGGGCCGGGGTGAGGGGAAAGTGATCATCCAAATTTTTAGGCCCGCACAATTTGAAATGAGCGCCGCCTTCCCCCTCATCCTGACCTTCTCCCCTGGGGAGAAGGAACAGCGGTTGTACATTTCTACTTCGCGAAAGCCAGTCGGGCCGCTGACCGCTCAAAATTCGCCAAGACACTGCAAACGGCACACCGTGATTGGTTTTTTTGACTTTTTCACTGCACCGGAATTTCCTTCACGGTGAAGGCGTAGTGGTAATGGTTGAAATAGATATCGGTGCCGTCGCATTCCAATTCGCCACGCTGGAAATCCACATCATCCGAACGAAATGATTGCTTGGCCGGATGCAGGTTCCGGGAATGGTTCGCGTTTGCCGCCATGCGCCACTGGCTCCGGCCGCCAAAATAAAAATCGCGCAGCTCGCGGCGTTGGTCCGGTGACAGCTCGCCGGCATATTGGGTCGCGAACGTGCTCATGAAAGGATCGACCGGCACCCAGCCGTAGGGCGCGAGATAGATTTCCGTCCAATCGTGGATGTCTTCCGCGCCGGGAAAGGTGTCCCAACCGGATTGCCAGCGCGCGGGAATATTGTTCAGCCGGCAAAGCGTGATGAAAAACAACGCCTCCTCCCCGCAATCGCCGTAACCATGTGAGCGGGTATATTCGCTGATGTTGGGAATGGTCGAATACTCCGTGGCAAAGCTGTATTTGATGTTGGCGCCGATCCATTCGTAAATCTTTTTGGCCGCCCGCGCGGAATTGGTCTCGCCGCCGAGAATCGTCTGCGACAACGCGCGCAGTTCCGGCGTGAACACCACATGCGGCGCTTCCTTCGTAAAAACTCCCACGACCTCATTCGAGCCGGCGAACACGGGAACCTTGTCCGGATCAATGTCAAAACTGACGCCCTTGGTGGTGTAATGATAATGGAGCGAGAATACCGTCGGCTCACCATCGGTCGCCGGCTGTTCGAGATAGGCCGAACGGATCGGGCTGGTCTCCGGCGCGAGCTGAATGACCGGCGAGGAACTGGAAACGAGTTCGAAATCGTCCTGATACGGATATGTCCGCGGCACCGGCAGCCAGGCACGGATGGTTTCACCGTCCGGTGCCGCGCCGGCATCCACCGTCACCGTCATGGTGACATCAAATTTTTTGGGCAGGACGTACGGGGTGTGTTCTTTTTCCGCGGCCTGTCGGATAGCCATGGCGCCCTGCCACATCGGCAATTGGAAGTCTTCATTCTTCGGCGGGGTCCGGCGCGGATTGAGTTCCGGATAACGCCAGAACAGATTCGGCACGCTCGAAATCATGAATCGCTCCTCGCCATCAATCATGCGGACATCGAATCTTTTTTCGGCCAGCCACTGGTCGAATTCGGCGTCCGTGAAATCGCGCACCGAGGCTTGGAGTTTTTTCTTCAAGGCGGCGTGGGTCAGCGGATAATCGAGGCGGATGCGGTCCAGGCGGTCGAGCTCAAACGCCAGTTGCCGGCGTTCCGCCGCCGGGGTGTTGGTGTCCGCAATGGCGGGCTGCAAGAGAACCGCCACCCGCTTGAAATTCCCCGCCGCCTCCTGTTGCCGTACTTCGTCGGGAATATTGTTCGCGGCAAGCAATAATGGCGCGGCCCAAAAAAAGGCAACGAGCAAAATGGCGTGGCATCGGAATGATTTCATGACGATCGACCTTGTTTCGCCGAAGGTTATATCCTCTGAATAAAAAATGCCAGTCTCCTGAAAATACCGCTGGCGATTCATTATATCCATTACAACTTTGGCCGTATTCATCAATCGCTGCGCGTCACCCCGGCGATGGAAGCGGGGATTTCCGACTATGTTTGGAGATTGGAAGAAATTGTTGATTTGTTATCTTGAATTTGAGGCGAGGGAGATTGATGTTTCTGCCTTACGGAATGGAATCATCTTTGAACAAATTATCGTGCAACCAAAAGAGGGCGCGGAGATTCGTTTTCATTTCCTTTTGTGTGTTGGTTGCGGGCTATATTGTTATTCCTTTTATCGGTTTTATTTTTATGCGACTTGGTTTGCTTACTTTCCCCGATATTGGCGATGACGATCTTCAAGCACCACCTCAGTCGCCGGATTCACCGCTTGACACAGTTCTTACCGCCGCCTGGAAGATCTTTATGTTTCCCGTGATTGCTATGGGACTTAAATTTAATCCTCATGGAATTATGCTGTGCTTTCTACTTATTGCGCCCGGACCGTTTTGGGCATTTTTTATCGAGTTGTTATGTACGGCGAAAAATCGACTGTGGCCTAAAAAGCCTCAAACGGAAATAAATTCAAACCGAGCCACTACCGAAACACCGGCAAAAACTTAATTTGGTGGGGCGAGCGTCCTCGCGAGCCGCTTATACCCAAGGCTCACGACGGCTCGCGAGGACGCTCGCCCCACTAGGGCATTTTAAAATAAGTTGTATCCGCGCTATCTCCCTCACCCTAACCCTCTCCCGCTGGGAGAGGGAACAGCCATGTTTGCCTTTCTTTTAGTGAGCACCGTATTCTCCAATCCAGCCACTGACATTCGTCTGAAGCTGGGAGCGTTTCTCCCTCTCCCAGCGGGAGCAGCGACAGCGGCTATGGCGGGTGAGGGAGAAAATTATCGCAAACGAATGGCTACAACTTATCTTAAACCGTTTTAGTCAAGGTATTGCCAGATTTTCAGACATGAAGGCGCGATACAACACTCGCAAGGCATGACTCTTTCGCTCCTGCCGGAGCTTTAACAAAGACAATTCCGTAACCCACAGCTATCGCTGTGGGCTATTTTCTTTCGCGCCTCCGGCGCTATGGCACGCACGGCCCGCACGAAGTGATGCGCCCTACTCGCTTCAGCCATGCCGATGTTGTTGGATTTGCCAGATCATCAACCCAATGCATCCAGCGCAGCCTGGGCGTGGGCCAGCTTGGTCTTCCAATCGGCCAGACGTTGTTCGTGCTCTTGTAAAACGGCCGGCGGCACTTTTGTGGTGAAGTTCGGGTTCGCCAATTTTTGTTCCACCTTGGTGATTTCGGTCTGGATCTTCTCGACTTCTTTCGCCAGCCGGATTTTTTCGGCGGCGACATCGATCAAACCTTCCAAGGGCAGGAACAGTTCGCCCATGGGCGATTGCACGGAGGGCGTGCCTTTCGGCGGCTGAAAAGTTTCGTTCACCTCGAGCGCCTCGGCATTGAGCAACAGCTTGATGACTTCGGCGTCGTGCGGCGTGAGGTGCTGTGCGGGCTTGAAGACGTATTTGACCTTCTTGGCGGCCTGGATGTTGCCGGCACGGCGAAGGTCGCGGCCGTTGCGGACGAGTTCGTATTTCGTGTCCGTCATCTCGAGGTAACAATCGTCGAGACCCCACTCGCCCGTCTCGTCATCGGTGAGCGGCAGGGGCCACGGCGCGTTCATGATGGTCTTGCCCCCCTGCCCTGCCGGCATGTCGGTGGAATATCCCATGCCGTGCCAGAGTTCCTCCGTGATGAACGGCAGGAAGGGATGGAACAAACGGATGGTGTGGGACAACACGAAGTCCATCACCGCGAGCGAGTTAGCTTTTTGCGCCGTAGCAGCCGACGTGAGGAGGCTCTGATCAATTTCGGATTTTTCAGATGGAGCCTCGTTACCTCGGCTGCTACTGAAAAAGACGGCCTTGCTCGCCTCGACATACCAATCGCAATACTCGTTCCAGAAAAAGCGGTAGAGCGCGGAGGTGGCCTCGCTGAACTTGTATTCATTGAGCGCGATGGTGACCTCGCGGATGGCAAGATCGAGCTTGAGCAAAATCCATTTGTCATCCGGCGTCAGCAACGTGCGGACGATTTCGCCTTGGATTTCAAACTGCTCGGACGGGGCGTCCTCGCTCGCAGGCGAGGCGCCTGCGCTCCCCTGCATCTGGCGAAAACGGCAGGCGTTCCAGAGCTTGTTGCAGAAATTTCTTCCAAGCTCGACGTCTTTTTCATCAAACAAAACGTCCTGACCGAGTGGCGCACTGCGCATGGTGCCGAAACGGAGGGCGTCCGCGCCGTATTGCGAAATCAGGACGAGCGGGTCGGGCGAATTGCCGAGCGTCTTGGACATCTTGCGCCCCTGTTTGTCGCGGATGATGCCGGTGAAATAGACATTACGGAAAGGCATCGCATCCGGGAGCGCGAACTTCGCGTCGCCCATGAACTCGTAGCCGGCCATGATCATGCGCGCGACCCAGAAGAAAATGATGTCCGGCCCGGTGACGAGGTCGGTGGTCGGATAAAATTTCTTCAACGTCTCCGTCTGTTCCGGCCAGCCCATCGTGGCGAACGGCCACAGCCATGAGCTGAACCAGGTGTCGAGGACGTCGGGGTCTTGGGTGAAACCAAATTCTTCCAATATTACGGCTTCTGAAGGAAACTCTGTTGCAGCAGTTATTTCAATTTTGTCTGAACTTATTGTCCAATCCATCCTCACAAAAGATTTCTCGTCAGATTTTTGAGCAAGCGGGACAAATATATATGCCGTGTGATTATTTGTATCACGGTCTTTTGCGTTTTCAAAAGCACTCCACAAAGTTTCTGGAAGCGCTTTTTTAGCCTCGGACTTTAAAACAGATTTCGTCCACACCGGAATCCGATGTCCCCACCAAAGCTGGCGGCTGATACACCAGTCCTGGATATTCGTCAGCCAGTGGTCATAAACCTTCGCCCAGCGTTGGGGATGAAAACGCATCTTGTCAGACACGCCGGCCGCCCGGGCGGGTGCCAGCGAGCCTTTTGAAAACGGCGCGTCGCCTGAACTGCCAAGCGATTCGGCGGAGACCCGCGCATCGGCCATCGGCACACGCTCGCTGTCTTGGTCGTGATGCACACAGGCCTTGGATTGTTCCACGGCGGGATATTTCAAAAACCATTGCTCGCTCAAACGCGGCTCGATCGGCACATCGGCGCGCTGGCTGAAACCGACGTTGTTCTCGTACGGCTTTTCCTCCACGAGCACGCCTTGCTCCTTGAGGATTTCCACCGCCACCTTGCGCGCCTTAAACCTATCGAGTCCTGATAGTGGCCCCCCCGCTAGGGGGTTCATGGAGCCGTCGGCGTTGATGACCTCAATGAGCGGCAGTTTATGGCGCGCGCCAATGTCGAAGTCCGCCTTGTCGTGCGCGGGCGTGACCTTGAGCACGCCGGTGCCGAATTCAAAATCCACATGCTCATCGCCGATGATGGGTATGAGTTTTTGTTCAGGCGGCAGTTCGGCGGGCAACGGCCGGACGATATATTTGCCGATGAGATGGGCGTAGCGCGGATCCTTCGGATTCACGGCCACGGCGGTGTCGCCGGGAATCGTTTCGGGACGCGTGGTGGCGATGGTGAGCCAGATGCGGCCTGCGGAATCGATTTCGGGGGCGGATTTAGAGTCAGCACTTCGTGAGGAGAGCTCGCCCTCACCCGCCATAGCCGCTGTCGCTACTCCCCCAGGAGAGGGAGAAACGGTTCCAGCGTTGGGCGATTGGGGCGCGCTTGGTTCGTGAGAAGTAACTGTGAGGGGACGTGCATTCGCACTTTTCACCGGTGAACCGTCGGACTCGACGGCTTCGACTCGGAAGTGATACATGAAACCTTTTTGCGGTTTCATTTCCACTTCCTCGTCCGAGAGCGCGGTCTGGGACACGGGGCACCAGTTCACCATGCGTTTGCCGCGGTAGATGAGGCCCTTCTTGTACAACTCGACAAAAACTTTTTGGACGCAGCGGGAATATTCCGGGTCCATCGTGAACCGTTCGCGCGTCCAATCGCAGGAGCAACCGAGCTTCTTGAGCTGGTTGATGATGATGTCGCCGTGCTTTTCCTTCCACGCCCAGACGCGTTTCAAAAATTCCTCGCGGCCGAGGTCGTGGCGGCTCTTCTTCTCCTCCTTCTTGATCTGCTTTTCCACCATCATCTGGGTGGCGATGCCGGCGTGGTCGGTGCCGGGCAGCCAGAGGACTTCCTTGCCGTCCATGCGCGCCTTGCGGCTGAGGATGTCCTGGATGGTGTTGTTGAGCACGTGCCCCATGTGGAGCATGCCGGTGACGTTCGGCGGCGGGATGACGATGGAATACGCCGGCTTGGAAGAGGTGGCATCGGCGACGAAACATTTTTCGTCCAGCCAGAACTGGTACCATTTATCTTCGACCGTCTGCGGTTCGTATGCTTTGGAAATTTCGGACATAAAATCAATATCGCCCGAAAAAACGACGGGGCGGGCGGTCAACAAGCTAGCAAATCCGCGGCGGCTGGCGCAAGCCGCAGGGCGGCAGCCTTTCAATGGCAATTTACGCGCAAAATCGCGAGATTGCTTGGCGTTAATATTGGCCGCGATTCTGCCAAACGCAGGATGGTGAATAAGTATGGCAAGTTTGCCTTGCGTTCACCGGCGCGGGAACGAAACTATTCGGCCAAGCAGTCCCGCACTGAAGGACGATTGGAAAATTTATGCCCTCGTTGAATTTCAAAGGCAAGGCGCTCGTGCAGAACTTTCATCTGCTCGTGCCTTATCATGAATTGAAGCCGGTGAAGGCCAAAAGCCTCACGGACAAAGTGAGCCTGCACGACAATCTGGTGGTGCATGGGGACAATCTACAGGCGCTCAAAAGCCTGCTGCCGTATTATCACGGCCAGGTGAAGTGCATCTACCTTGACCCGCCATACAATACCGGCAACGAGGGCTGGGCCTATAACGACAATGTCAATTCGGCGATGATGCAGGAATGGCTGGGAAAGGCGGTGGATCGCGAAGACCTGACGCGCCACGATAAATGGCTGTGCATGATGATGCCCCGGCTGAAATTGCTGCGGGATTTTTTGACAGACGATGGTGTTATCTTCATTTCAATTGATGATAATGAGGCGCATTGGTTGCGCGGGTTAATGGATGAAATATTTGGCGAAGAAAACTGCGTTGAGCAATTCGTCTGGAAAAAGAGCTATGGAGGCGGGGCCAAGGAAAAGTTCGTGGTCCGCCAGCATGAATATTGTCTCATGTATGCTCGGAACAAGGAACATTTGCCTGACCTGTGGCTTCCACCGGATGAAGATGCAGAGGCGCGCTACTACAAATACCGCGACGCAAAGTTCAAAGAGCGAGGCCCTTACAGGATTAAGCCACTGGAAGCGACCAAGAGCATGGATCATCGCGAAAATCTGGTTTTCCCGATCCAAGGACCAGGTGGCGTTAAAATTAAGCCCAAGCGTCAATGGTGGTGGAGCCGCGACCGCGTGGCACAAGCCTTGAAGAATGACGATATTGTCTTCACCAAAACCGATAACGGCTACTCGGTTTCCTATAAGCAATACCTCATGGACGAAAGCGGAGAAAAGCGCGGGGCGAAACCGTTTTCAGTTATTGATAAGTTCTATACTCAAGAAGGCACCGCCGACCTTCGTGAAGTATTTGACGATCAAGTCGTGCTGCAATTTCCCAAGCCCGTGAACCTCATTAAGCGTTTCGTTTACCTCGCAACGGAGCCGGACAAAGGAGATGTTGTTTTAGATTGCACAGCAGGTTCCGGGACGACTGGCCAAGCTGTGTTAGCACTAAACAAGGAAGACGAAGGCAACCGACGAGTTATTCTCATTGAGTCTGAGAATTATGCAGATTCAATCACTGCCGAGAGATTGCGTCGTGTGATTAAAGGTATTCCCAAAGCCAGAGACGCCGCGTTGCAAAAAGGTTTAGGTGGCACGTTTTCATTTGTCGAGGTCGGCAATTCGATGCAGTTGGAAACGTTGCTCAAGGGCAACAAGCTGCCGAGCTTTGAAAATCTGGCAGCCTACGTTTTCTACACGTCCACGGGCGAAGAGTTTGATGCGAAGGCCATCAAACGCAAAACCGGATTCATCGGTGAGAGCGCCAAGTATGACGTGTATCTATTCTACGAACCGGACCTTGATTATCTCAAAGCCACGGCGTTGACGCTGGATATGGCGCGGGCGTTGCCCAAAGGGAGCGGCAAACGGCGGCTGGTGTTCGCGCCCACAAAATACCTGGATGGCATTCATCTGGAAGAAAATCGGGTGGACTTTTGCCAGTTACCGTTCGAGATATACAAGGCGGCCAAAGCCAAGAAGCCATGAAGCTGAAAGAATATCAGGAACGCGCACTTGGAACCGTCCCCGGCAGCGTGGGGGCGAGGCAATTCCTTGAGCAGCTCGCAGTCTGGCGCGTGAAAGCGCATCAGGATGGCGAGTGGCTTTTTGATTTTGCCGAAAAAGCGTGGGAGAAAGCGGAAGTTCCGCACACCTACTGGAAAAAGAAGGACGGGTTGGAGCGTCCGCTGCCGAATTTTTGCCTGAAAATACCGACAGGCGGCGGCAAGACGCTGCTGGCGGTCAAAACAATTGATCTGGTTCAAAGCCTTTATCTGAAACGGCAGACAGGATTGGTGGTCTGGATCGTGCCGACGTCGCAAATCTACCTGCAAACGCTGAACGCGCTAAAAGACCGCGACCATCCGTATCGGCAGCAACTGGACATCATCTCCGCCGGGCGAACGTTGATTTTGGAAAAGACGGATACTTTTACCCCGCAGGACATGGAGGACCGGCTGGCGGTGCTGATGTTGATGCTGCCCTCGGCTTCGCGTGCAAACGAGGAGAGCCTGAAGATGTTTCAGGATGCCGGGGCGTTTCAGGCATTTTTTCCGCCGGATGAAGACCGGGCGGCGCACGAGAAACTGCTCAAGCGCATTCCGAACCTGACGACTTTTGAGTCTGAGGATGCGTTTGGCGGCAAGCAGGTGAAAACATCGCTGGGCAATACGATCCGCCTGCTTGAACCACTGATTATCCTGGATGAGGGACACAAGGCTTACAGCGAGAATGCACAGCGCACGCTTCGGAATTTGAACCCGTGCATGATCGTTGAATTGAGCGCCACGCCGCCGAAAGAAGCGAACAAACTGGTTGTGATCAGCGGCGACGAGTTGCACAAGGAGGAAATGATCAAGCTGGATTTGCATGTCACCAACAAATCATCCAGCTGGCAGGACACGATGCGCGCGGCAATGGAGCGGCGGGATAAACTTGAGGAAAAGGCGGTGGATTATGAAGGCAACTCCAACGTATATATCCGGCCCATTTGTTTGATTCAAGTCGAGCGCACCGGAAAAGACCAGCGTGACGGCAAACATATTCACGCCGAAGCAGTGCGCGAATACCTGATTGGCCAAGGGGTACAAAAAGACTGGATAGCGGTCAAATCATCGGAAATAAACGAGATAAAAGATTTTGATGATGCCGGCGGCCTGCTGTCACGTGACTGTCCGATCCGTTACATCATCACCAAGTCGGCCTTGCAGGAAGGCTGGGATTGTTCCTTTGCGTATGTGCTGACGGTGCTGACGAACCCGCATTCCAAGACGGCATTGACGCAATTGATCGGGCGAATTCTCCGCCAGCCTTACGCGCGCCGGACGCACGTCAGTGCGCTGGATGAAAGTTATGCCTTCTGTTTTCAGCGGACGGATTTGATGCAGGAAATTAAAGCCGGCTTCAAACGCGAGGGGTTGGAGGAAATGCAGGGGAAAATCGTCCAAGACGGCGAAGATGCCGGACTGAACACACTGCGGGAAATTTTGCCGCGCGACAAATTTAAAAAAGCGGCGGCGAACATGGTGCTGCCGGCATTTATGATCCGTGATGGCAAAAGCTGGCGGTTGGTAAGCTACGAGGCAGACATTCTTTCACGGGTTGACTGGACGCAGGTGGATTTGAAACCGCTGGAGAAACTATCATTAAGCCTGGAAGAAAAACGTGATGTAGAATTCAGCGCGGGGTTGGGCGAAAACCTACGGGACTTTGGCCGCCATGAACAGGAGGACTTTAGCAGCGGCAAACCCCAAATTGATTTTGCCTACGCCGCCAGCCATTTGCTCGACATAGTTCCAAATCCTTGGGTCGGCTACGAATTCGTGGAGCAGGTTTTCGGAAAACTATTTGCCAAATGGAAGGGCAAGGAAAAGGTAGTAGTCAACAATCTCGTATTCATTCTTGAATCAATGCGGACTCAATTGGCGCAAGAACGTGACCGGCTAGCGGAAACGGTTTTCAACCAAATGCTCAAGGATGACGTGATGCACTTCATTGTGGTGACTCACGATCTTGGAAAACGCATGAACCGGCTACCAGAAAGAATGGAGATTCCGCAATCCGCAATCAAAGCCACGCGACTGGATGGCAGCCAGTTTGAGATGAATTTGTTCGACCCAACGCCGGAGGATTCATTGAACCGGTTGGAACGGGAAGTCGCCTCGTTTTTGGATGAGCAAAGCCCGCTCTATTTTTGGTATCGGAATGTTCCCCAACGCGGGTATTACGTCCAAGGCTGGCAGAAATCCCGCATCTTTGCAGACTTTATTTTCACCACCACCGGTGATACCAAATCGAATTATCGCAAAGTGTTTGTGCTGGAAACCAAAGGTCTTCATCTTAAAAACGAAAATACGGAATACAAGCAGTCGGTCTTTGAGTTGTGCAACAAGCGCGCACAAGAAAAGTCCTGGAATGACTTGGTGCCAGCGATGCAGGAAAAAGAAATAAAATTTGAAGTCGTTTTCCAAGACGAATGGGAAAACCGGCTGAATGAATTACTGACAGAATAACCGGGCTTGATTTTTTTCTTTTGGTTCTACAAATATGCCAGACCTATGGCTTTGAAAAATAGGCGGCTCGGCAGTCCAATCTGGGCGGGCTAATGGGAAAACTTTAAACGCAGAGATGCAGAGAACGCAGAGCGGCGCAAAGGTGCGAGCCGCACGGGCCAAAAGCCGAATGAAGAAGTCACCGGATTTACGATTTACGATAGCCGACGTCAGATTCAAACTTTTAAATGGCGCGGACTAATGTCCGCGGCTACGCCCGTTGGAGCGAGGGCGAAACGACCATATATCGCCCTGGACGGGGCTTGAAAATCTTTTTCTTTTTGGTTCTACAAAGATGTCACGCCTACGGCATTCAGTGCGGACGCTTCGTGCGAAGAGGTGTGCAATAGTGATAAAACGAGATCTACGCGGCGGTGGTGAAGTGCGGAGTACGGATTTTTTGATCAGAACCTCCCCACGTCGGCTGCTACATATCACAAAGGCCGGCGCGCACCCGCCGCGACAGGCGCGAGCATGGCAAGCGGAGTGACGCGCCCCATGCGAGAAGCTCACGATAGGTTTTGGCGAGGTCAGTGCCAGTCTTGGCTTAAGTAAACACAGAGTATTTTTATTGTCGACAATAATCAAGCTGTTGGCTATGGTGAGCGAAGGCTTCGCAGTGCGAAGTGCGGAATGCACCAACCTGGTGCCGGGCATCGGAATTTCCGATTGGCAATGGCCAATTACGGATTTGCAGTTTGTTCTTTGACATAGCCGGCGAAGCCGGTCTTAACGGGAAAAAGGCCACGGCGCGAGGCACAGGGCGCGGGGTGGATTGTCGCAAATCGGCAATCCATCCCGCCCGCTCCGAGCCGCACCAACCTGGTGCTGGGGTCCGAGCCGGACGGGCCATCGGCGAAGCCGGTTTTAAATTTCGATTCTCGGATCTCGGTTTTCGGGTTTCGGAGGGTTAAAAAAACGGTTATGTTCGCTTATGGGTCGGAGAAATCTACGCTTATGTTCGCATATGTTCGGATAAATTCGCTTATGTTCGCTTAACGGGGGAAAAAGCCGCAGGGCGGCAGCCAATCCTAGATTTCGGAATGGGGATTGCGGATTGCGGGTGGATCGAGGCACAGCCTCGACGCTACACCGCTGGCGTGGAGTGGGGACGGCGGCACGCCATCCCTCCCGGTGCCAAAATAAACGTTTTTTTTCTTCAAAACGAAGCCAAAAATCCCTTGTAAAACCTAGGTTTTTTAAAAAACAGAACGCAAAACGAACCCACCGGCGAGGCCGGTCTTACCAGGGCAACCTCACTAGGGAGTTTATCCGAGTAAATCCGACCAAAAAACGGGTTGATAGGAAATAGTCGATGGATGATGGATGGACTGCCGGAATCGGGTCAAATCAAGGTAAATTCGACTAAATTCGACCAAAATTATTTCTTCAACAGCGCGAACACCATCGAATCCACGATGGCTTCGAGGCTGGCTTCGATGATGTTTTCGCTCACGCCGACGGTGCCCCATTCGCGTTTGCCGTCGGAGGACGTGATGAGCACGCGCGTCTTGGCCGCGGTGCCGGTGGTGCCGTTGATGATGCGGACCTTGTAATCCGTCAATTCGATGGCCTTCAGTTTGGGAAAGAATTTTGCCAGCGCGCGGCGAAGTGCGCCGTCGAGCGCGTTCACCGGGCCGTCGCCTTCTGCAACAGTGTGTGCGATCTCCTCGCCCACACGCACGCGGACGGTGGCTTCGCAGATGGATTCCAGCTTGTCGCGGCGCATAGAAACGTGATAGGTCTCGACCTCGAACTGCTTTGCAAAATTCTTTTCCATCGCACTGCGAATGAGCAATGCGAGCGACGCCTCGGCGGCCTCGAATTCGTAGCCGCTGCCCTCGAGTTCCTTGACCTTGGCGGTGATGTCGCGTGCTTCCGGCGCATCGGGCGCGAGCTTGAAACCGAGTTCGCGCGCCTTCATCAAAATGTTCGTGCGGCCGGACATGTCGCTGACGAGCACGCGGCGGAAATTGCCGACGGCTTCGGGAGTGATGTGCTCATAACTGCGCGCCACGCGTTCGATGGCGTGCACATGCATGCCGCCCTTGTGCGCAAAAGCGGTCTGCCCGACCCACGGCGCACGGACGTCGTGACGGACGTTCGCCACCTCGTTCACGAACTCGGAAAGTTCCTTGAGCTTGGGCAAAGATTTCTCCGACACGCAACGCAGTCCCATCTTGAGCTGCAGCGCGGGGATGACGCTGATCAAATTGCAATTGCCGGTGCGTTCGCCATAGCCGTTGATGGTGCCCTGCACCTGCATGGCGCCGGCCTCCACGGCGGCGATGGCGTTCGCCACGCCAAATCCGCAATCGTTGTGCGTGTGGATGCCGATGGGGCAATTCAATTTTGATTTTGCGAACGCGACGGTCTTCGCGATTTCGCTCGGTAAACGTCCGCCGTTGGTTTCGCAGAGCACGATGCAATCGGCGCCGGCTTTTTCCGCCGCCTGCCAGGTTGCCAGCGCGTATTCAGGTTCGTCGGCGAAACCGTCGAAGGAATGTTCCGCGTCGTAGATGACCTTTTTGCCGTGGTCCTTGAGATAACGGATCGTGTCGCCGATCATGCCGAGATTTTCATCCGGCTTGGCGCGCAATACTTCGGTGACGTGCAGCAGCCATGTCTTGCCGACGATGGTGACGACGGGTGTCTTCGCCTCGAGGATGAGGCGCATCAAGTCGTCCTGCTCCACGGGAATGCCCTTGCGTCGCGTCATGCTGAACGCGGCGATCTGCGCATTTTTCCATTTGCGTTTCGCCGCCTGTTTGAAGAACTCCATGTCCTTCGGATTGCTGCCGGGCCAGCCGCCTTCAATGTATTGAACCCCGAAAGAATCGAGCTTCTCGGCAATGCGAAGCTTGTCCATGGCCGAGAAATTGATGCCTTCACCCTGCGCACCATCGCGCAGAGTCGTGTCGTAGATTTCGACTTGGGGTTTCATATATTTCCGCAAAAGCGGGGCGGGAGTATCGTTGAATTTTTAGCACAGAGCAAATTAGAACTGAGGGCCCTTAATGGGCAATTTCAGCGATAAAAACACACGTAAGTAATTTTCCAATAATAACTTATGATAATTTCAGCAAGTGTTTACGGCGCAAAATTCAGCTTATAGACTTAATTTGTAACGACTTATATTAAATTAACGCTCTATCCACGAAAAACCGTCGGAATCCTTTACGGTTTCGAGTGAATTTGAGGCTCATTAGATGGCGGTATTTACTTTTATAAATCATTGTTATTTAGGGTTTTGAAGATTTTTAGACAGTGGATTTTTACGTTGGCATCGCCTTTGCTTAATAAATCTCAGTAGTAAAGAAACAATTTACAACCAATAAACCAAATATGAAAAACATCACCAAAATCATCGCCGTGGCGGCAGCCGCCGTGGCCATCACTGGAACGGTTCACGCGACGGCCATCACTGGCGGCATCGCTTTCGCCGGTTCCGCCCAGCTCAACGGTTCGACCGTGGAGTCCTCCAGCGAAGTGCTCTCATGGGGACCTAACACTGTGTATCTCGCCACCGGTTCTTTCGCAGGCCTCGGCGGCAGCGGCGTGACCTTCGGACCTGTTCCGTGGTCTTTCACCAGCCCTTTGGCCTCCTTCTGGACTGATGGCTCTTTCACCTTTAACCTGACCCAGTCCACCGTCTCCACGCCGGTTCTCGGACCGTCCGGTTTTTATTCCTTGACCATTTTCCTGGCTGGTACGATCACCAGCACCACCCCTGGCCTGAGCCCGACGTCCTTCGCTGGTACGTTCTCGATCCAGGATCCGACGGTCGGCGGCACCTATAACTACTCGGAAAGCATGTCGTTCTCGTCCGTTCCGGACGGCGGCACCACTGCCCTGTTGCTCGGCTCGGTTCTTTCCGGCCTCGCGCTGATCCGCCGCAAGCTGAACGTCTGATCGTTCATCCGAATCAATTACAACAAGGGCAGGACTCGTTCCTGCCCTTGTTTTTTTATTTCTACAGCCGGGGGAATAGAATTGCTGCGGTGCTAAATAATCATGACAATGGAGTTCGCCGGCCGTTCCGTCGGACGAACCCATGAACACCGCCGCCCTGCTCGCCTTTGCCAGCGCCTTGTTTGCCTTTGCGCTGGCTTTTTCCGTGCTCTGGAACGGCCGCCGCTCGCCGGCGCAGATTTTCTTCGCCACCGGCATGGCGGTCCTGGGTGTCGAAAGCGTTTTCAATGCGCTCGCCCAGCAGGCCACCGTCATCAATGATCTCTATCGCTGGGAACAATGGCGGTTCATAACCGTTTCAATCCTGCCGGCCGGCTGGCTGGCCTATGGCTTGAGCTATGGACGCGGCAACCACCGCGAATTTTTACAACGCTGGAAACCCGTCCTGCTGGCCTTTTTGATCCTGCCCCTTGTCCTGGTGGCGCTCTTCTTTCAAGATCTGATCCTGCCGCCGGACCCGTTGAAAAACACGTATCAGGACATTTACCTCGGCCGTTCCGGCGTGGCGCTCAACATCATTTTTCTCGTCGGCATCGTGCTGGTGCTGATGAACCTCGAGCGTACGTTTCGTGCCGCCGTCGGCACCATGCGCTGGCGGATCAAATTCATGATCCTGGGCGTGGGGGTGCTGTTCGTGGTGCGCGCCTACACCAGCACGGTGACACTTTTGTTTCACGCCACCAGCCTGCCTTTGCAAGCCTGGGATTCCTGCGCGCTGCTGGCCGCCTGTTTTTTGATCTTCCGTTCGCTGCGGCGCGAAGGGCACTTTGAGATCGACGTCTATCCCTCGCATCTGGTGCTGCAAAACTCGCTCACGGTTTTACTCGCGGGGATTTACCTGGTCGTCATCGGCCTCTTTGCCAAGGTGCTCGTCTGGCTCAAGCCGGCCGGACAGGACGGTGAATTTGCCATCACGGCATTCCTCGTCCTGGCCGCGCTCGTGGCCTTGACGGTTTTATTGCTGTCCGACCGGGTCAAGCTGCACCTCAGCCGGTTTGTGAGCCGGCATTTCCAGCGGCCGATGTTCGATTACCGCACCGTCTGGCGCAAATTCACCGAGGCCACCGCCTCGTGCGTCAGCCAGGACGAACTCTGCCAGGCCGCGGTGAAATCCACGACCGACATCTTTCAAACCCTTTCCGTCACCGTCTGGCTGGTGGATGACAAAAAGGAAAACTTCATCTATGCCGCCTCCAATTTCCTGTCCGAGGCGAAAGCCAGGGACCTCGTGCCGCAAAAAAGTGAAGTCGCGCAGGCCATCGCCCGGTTGCAACAGAACCACGAACCGTTGGACATCGATGACGCCGGGGAAAACTGGCTCGAAGTCCTGCGCCAGTGTCATCCGCAGGAATTTCACAAGGGCGGCCATCGCGTCGCCGCGCCGATGATCGTCGGCGGCGAAATGCTCGGCGTGATGATCCTCGGCGACCGCGTGGGCGGCGCGCCGTTCACCTGGCAGGACCTCGATCTGCTCAAGTGCATCTGCGACCAGCTCGCCGCCGGGCTGCTCAATCTGCGGCTGGCGCAAAAACTCCTGCAAGCCAAGGAACTCGAGGCGTTCCAGACCATGTCCGCGTTTTTTGTGCATGACATGAAAAACACGGCGAACACCTTGAACCTGATGTTGCAAAACCTGCCCGTGCATTTTGACAACCCGGAATTCCGCGCCGATGCCCTGCGCGGCATTTCCAAAACCGTCGAACGCGTGAATTTCCTCATCAGCCGGCTCGGCTCCATCCGCAGTGAATTACAGATCAAGCCGGTGGAAGCCGACCTGAACACCGTCATCACCCGGGCGCTGGAGGGCTGGGAGGACGTCGCCGGCATCAACCTGAAGAAAGACTTTTCCACGCTGCCGAAATTTTCCTTCGACCCCGAACAGATGTTGAAGGTCGCCACGAACCTCATTTTTAATGCGCGCGAAGCGTTGCCGCAAAACGGCCAGGTCCAGATCTCCACCGGGCTGAAAAACGGGTTCGCCGTCTTCACCGTCAGTGACAACGGCTGCGGCATGAGCCGCGAGTTCCTGGAACGGCAGTTGTTCCGCGCGTTCCAGACCACGAAGAAAAACGGGCTTGGCATCGGCATGTTCCAGAGCAAAATGATTGTCGAGGCACACAAAGGCCGCATGGAAGTTGAAAGCGAAGCCGGCAAGGGCACCACCTTCCGCGTGATGCTGCCGCTTAAAAAATAATGAATCCAAAATTGCTGATAGTGGACGATGACGAGGAAATCCGCACGCAGATGAAGTGGGCGCTGGCGAAGGACTATGATGTCGCCCTCGCGGAAAACCGCGCCGCCGCCGTCGAAACCTTCCGCGCCACGCAACCGATGGTGGTGCTGCTCGACCTGGGACTGCCGCCGCATCCCAACACCGCCGAGGAAGGCCTGGCCACGCTGGCCGAAATGCTCGCCCTCAATACGTCGGTAAAAGCCGTCATCGTGAGCGGCCAGGGGGAAAAGGAAAATGCGCTGCGCGCCATCGGCAACGGCGCCTATGACTTTTTGACCAAGCCGGTGGATATGGCGGAATTGAAGTTTTTGCTCAAGCGCAGCTTCCATGTCGCCCAATTGGAAAAAGAATTCAAGGAGATGCAGCGGCTGGTGAAGACGGACGCATTCGAAGGGGTCATCGGCGAAAGTTCCGCCATGCGCTCGGTGTTCGATGCCATCCGGAAGGTGGCCACGACCGATGCGCCCGTCTTGATCCTGGGCGAAAGCGGCACGGGCAAGGAAATGGCCGCCAAGGCGATCCACCAGCGCAGCAACCGCAAGAACGGGCCGTTCATCGCCATCAACTGCGGCGCCATTCCCGAAACTCTTTTGGAAGCGGAATTATTCGGCCACGAAAAAGGCGCGTTCACCGGCGCGCACATGCAGCGCAAAGGCCGGATCGAAAGCGCGGAGGGCGGAACCCTGTTCCTCGATGAAATCGGTGAAATCCCGCTCGCGCTACAGGTGAAGCTGCTGCGTTTTTTGCAGGAACAGACCATCGAGCGCATCGGCGGACGGCAGTCCATCCAGATCAACACGCGCGTGGTGGCCGCCACCAATGTGGAATTGAAGAAGGCGATGGCGGCGCAAAAGTTCCGCGAAGACCTGTATTACCGCCTGGCCGTGGTGCAGGTTCCCTTGCCGCCGCTCCGGGAACGTGAAAACGACATCCGTCTGCTGGCGCAATATTTCCTGAACCGTTTTTCGGCGGAAGTGAACAAACCAAACCTGACGTTTGAAGCCGAGGCGGTGAAGGCGATGAACCGTTATGCCTGGCCGGGCAATGTCCGCGAGCTGGAAAATTGCGTCCGCCGCGCCACCATCATGGCCGAAGGCAAACGGGTGACGGCGCACGATCTGAACCTGGACACCTCCGTGGGCGGCACCGTCGTGACCACCTTGAAAGACGCGCGCGAGGCGGTTGAACGGCAGATGTTGCAGCAGGCGCTAAAAAAACACGGCGGCAAGATCGCTCCTGCCGCCGCCGAACTGGGTTTGAGCCGTCCAACGATCTACGAGTTGATGGACAAGCTCGGCATCAGCCGCGAGTGATATCAGAACAACTGGAAACGTTCCGGCACGTATACGATATCGTTCGGCTTGAGGTAAAACGGGGCGCTCGTTTTGCCATCCAGAATGTCCTTCAGGTTCAATTCATAGCTTTTATATTTGCCGGCCTCGATCCGGTTGACTTTTACGGCCTTCATGTTGGCCGTGTCCGGATTAAATCCGCCCGCTTCCATCACGGCCTCCAACGCGGTCATCGGATGATCGGACATAATTTTGCCGGGGTGGGCGACCTCGCCATTCACAAAAACCGGGAAGGTGGATGACAGCAGGGATACGGTGACTTCCTTCGACGATATCTGCGGCGCATAAAGGTCGATCAGCTTTTTCTGCAAATCATCGGGCGTCAAACCGGCGGCGTCCACTTCACCCACCAGCTGCAGGTTGATTTTCCCATCGCGCCTGATCTGTTGCGTGGTGTCGAGGTTGGCCGAGCCCGGAAAGGAGATCTTGATGGTGTCGCCCTCGCGCAAGGTGATGACCGGCGGCGGCATGGCTGCGGTCGACGGCGGTGGCGGCGTGGCGCAACCCGCAAAGGTCAGGGTGGCCGCAGCCATCAGCGCGGTTAAAAAATGACGGGGGGTGATTTTCATGGGATTTTTTAAAAATGATGTTCCAAAACTTGGGCTTGTAAAGTCCCGTTTGAAAATTTTTTGCCAAAAAAAACCGGCAACGCAAGTTGCCGGTTTAGTGTTTCATTAAATGATTATTTCTGGACGCGGGCCGGAACGAGCTTGCGGCGGGAAAGTTCCACGCCCAGCAGGGTCAAACCGAGCAACACGACCGTCATGGACGTGTCCGGAACGGTGCTGTGGGGGGTGCCTCCGCAGGTATAGTCGCACTGGCAGGAACCGATGTCCCATTTTCCGGTGCAATCCAGGTCGAACGAACAACCCTTGCCGGAATCCAGGCAGCTGTTCAAATAACTCAGACCGGTGGAACTCAACGTGCAGGTCCAAGTGTCCTTAGATCCTTTCTCGGAGCCAATGGTGCAGCTTGAGCCGCTGCCCAAAAGATCACAGAAAAGCACCGACGGACAACTGACCGAGGTGAAGGTGAAGGTGCAGCTCGTGACTGTCTGTCCACCAGTACTGACCGGCAACGAGCAGGAGTAATTATTACCGCTCTTGTTGGAGAAGAGCGTGCAGGTATTGGCTTGAACCATAGCCGTAACCCCCATCAATGCAGCAAAGATAATTTTTTTCATGGCGAGAGCTTAAAAGCATCCTCAATGCCAAGAGATATTAAAAATTTAAACATTTGAAATTAAGCAACTTACAATCATAACAAGATAAAAAGTAAAAAATTAAGTGTAAACTGTACCGACAAAATTACAGATTGCTTCTACTTCAATCCCCCCAACATCTGCCGCGCGGAGTCGGCCAGCGGGGCAGGCAATTTGAGCGCAATCGCCTGTTCCAAATCTGACTTGGCAGCAGGTCGGTGGCTGAGTTTCAGCTCCGTCGCGCCGAGGTAGTAAAAAACTTCGGCATCGCCCGGCGATTGTACCGCACAAGTTCTCAACAGCCCTGCCGCGCGGGCAAAATCGCCCTGTTGAAAAACCATTATCCCCACTGCCTTTGCCAGCGCGGGATCGTCGGGAAAGCTATCGCGCGCCTTCATCGCGAGCGAATAGGCCTGTGAAGTTTTTTGCGGATTACGCGAATACAAAATCGCAAGTTCGCGCTGGGCCGGGGCAAAGTCCGGGAAACGCGAAAGGATCTTTTCACACGCCGCGGCCGCCGTATCCATATCGCCCGCGAGTTCCTTGACCTTGGTCTGCACCATCAAGGCAGGAACATAATCCGGCTGCCGCTGCAAGATTTCCGCGACGTGCGCAGTCGCGTTCTTCGCCGCCTGCATGTCACCGGCGGCGGCGATCAGATCCACCATCCGTCCAGCCTCCTCCTTCTGGGCGGCCGGCAGGTTGCCGGCCAGGGAATTTTGCAAGGCGGTTTGGGCGGCGGAAACGTTACCCACCGCGTAAGTCGCGCAGGCATAATCAAATTGCAGCGTGGCGTCGCCGGATTGGGTCTGCGCGAGCGGCTGCAAAATGGAATCGGCAAGTTTATAGTCGCCGTTTTCGTAGGCCAGCCGTCCGTATACCTGAGCCGCGAGTGTATCGGTGGACGCATTCTTGTAGGCGTTCTTCGCATAATCATAGGCTTTGGCTGCGTCCTTGCCTTCCCAGAGCAGCGCCAGATTCACCAGTGCCGTGTAATTTTTTGCGTCCGTCTTCAAGACGGCTTCGTAGCCCGCCATGGCCTTTTCATTATTGCCCGCACGCTGATAAATGGCGGCCAGTTTTCCCTGTGCCACCGGGTCGCCGGCATTCTGGCTGATGCGCTGTTCCAGCTTTTCACGGTCCGCGTCGGTCGCGGACATCGGATTGATGTTCAACAGCGCGAGACAAAGCCCGCATTCGTCGCGCCCGTGAAAATCATCTTTGGAAGACATCGCGGATTGCAATGCGCTGCGTGCGGCGTCCTCGTTGCCGATCATATAATACGCCATGCCGAGGTGGTACTGCACATCCGGCACAGCGGGCATTTTGGAAGCAGCTTCCTGCAACAACGACACCGCGGAGGGATATGCCCCGCGCCGGAAAGAAATCCAGCCCAGCGTATCCGCCGTTGACGGGTCAAACGGCATCAAATCCCGCGCCTGCTGTGCCAAGTCGGCGGCGCGATCCAGTTGGTTGAGATATTCCGTGTCCAGCCACGCAAGATTGTTCAGGGCGGGAACACATTTGGGATCCAGTTCAATCATTTGGCCGTAGGTCGCGGCGGCGGCCTTATAATCACGGCTGTTCTCATTCATGGTCGCCTGAAACATCAGCGCCGATAGATTTTTGGGATCCTTTTGGATGGCTGCCTGCACCTGTTGCAGGGCGTCGTTCGTCTTTCCATCATCAAGATAAGTCTGTGCGAGCAACAATGGTACGTTTTCGTCAGCCGGGTTAAGCCGCGCTGTTTCCACAAGCGTTTTTTCAGCGGCTGCACGGTCGCCTTGCGCAATCTGGATCCTGGCGACCAGCAGGTTCAATGTCGGCAGATTCGGCGATTGTTGCCGGCGTGATTGCACGCGATTCATGGCGCCCGGGAAATTTTTCTCGGACAAATCCAGGTTCACCATTTGTTCCAGGACCACAAGGTTGGTTGGGGACAATAAAAATGCGCGGTCGAATTCAGCATGGGCATGGGGGGAATCGCCAAGCTGGACATAATTCGCACCGGCCAGCAGCGGAATTTGCGGATTGTCCGGCAGCGCTTTTTCCAGCCCGGCGTAAATGGCTTGCGCCTCGTCCAGGCGGCCACGTTCGCGATAGGCGTCGGCCAGAAGCAATTGCGCCGGCAGCAGCTGCGGCTGTTGCTGGGTGAGCTTGCTGAGTGATATGATGGCAGGATCGGGGTTCTGATTTTTTATCTGGATCTGCGCCAGCAGCATGGTCGCATCGGACATGCTGCCGTCCAGTTCCAGCGCCCGATTGAGACTGACGGTGGCCTTGTTATCGTCGCCGGATGCATAATACACCGTGCCCAGTTGGAAATGACCACGCGGCGACTGGGGATAAAGTTTGGTGAGCCGCTCCAGCGCCTGCATCGAACCCTTTAGGTCCTGTTGCGTGAACTTCAAGCGGGCCGACAGCATGAGGCCGTCAAAATTGTCCGGATCCCGGGCCAGGATTTTATTGATGGCGGCCAGACAGTCGTCAAATTTGTTTTGTGTCAGCGCAATTTCACCGAGGCCCAGCAATGCGGGCAGATAATCCGGCGGCGTCTTGATCACATCTTGCAAAATCGCGGTCGCGGCGGCGGCGTCCCCCGTTTGCAACTTGAAACGCGCATATAACATGCGCTTGGTGGAACGCGCCGGTGACACGTCGGACGCGGCCTTGAAATCAGCATCGGCAGTCTTCAAATCATTGCGCGCCTGGGCCAGCATCGCCAGCGAAGTGAGGGCGTCGGCGCATTTGGGATCCGCCGCGATGGCGTTGTTAAAATATTTTTCGGCCGGTCCAGAATCGTTGCTTTGCAGGGCGAGCAGGCCCAGCGCCGTTTCACAGGCGGCACGGTTGCCGGACGGTTCCAGTTTTTCCAGCAGTGCCCGCGCCACGGCGGATTCCTTGGCCGTACGGACAGTTTGCGCCAGCAATATGGGTGCGTCGGCGGACTTGGGATCGTGGTCCAAAATGTATTGGGCCGCGCTGCGGGCATCGGCAAAATCGCCGGAGGCGGCAAGTACCTGGCCGAATTTAAAGCGCAGGTCCAGGTCGTTCGTCGAAAGCGTGACGGCACGGGCAAGAAACGGCGCAGCGGTCTGAAAACGACCCTCGTCAAAATAAATGCCCGCCAGCCGCGTGAACGCCTTGACGTTCTCATGGTCGTAACGGAGCACGTTCAGATACTCGATCCCCGCCTTGTCGAACTCGCCGGCCGCAAAATACTTGTCGCCGCGCGATTCATGCCATGCCTTTTTCGCACCGGCGGAACAACCGCCGGTTCCGATAACCACGGCCACCCCGATGGCGATAACTAAAACCGAATAAAAAGTTTTTTTCATTGCTTGGTTTGGTGTTTGGCTTCCGCCCTGCGCATGAGATAAAGCAACAGGAAAAACGGCAGCAAGGACAGTGCAAAAAATAGCGGACCACCGCGATGGTGGATGGGGGAGTCGATCATCTGCGGGCCGATGTGCGTGCAAAGCTCGCCGAGCACGAAGACCCGGAATCCGTTACGCAACAGCGCGAGTGGAATGACAAAAAGGCACAACGCGGCCCGCCGCCAGGGGGAACGGAGGAAAAAATGTCCCGCGACCAGGCTGGTGATGAACAGCACCATGGTGGAATGGATGCCGCTGCATTCCTGGGCGACCTCCAGGCTGATGTTCGGCAGGCGGAAAATCAGGCCATCGTGCAAAACAGGAACGTCTGAAATGGAAAAGAGCCAGCCGGCCACGACGGCCGAGCCATGTTGCAATCCCGTCTCCAGCGCGTCGCGCAGAAAATCGGGCATCGGGATGAAAAATATGAGCATCGAAAAGGGAAACGCCAGCACGCGCATGCCGGCCGTCCCAAAGATCCAGAAGCCGGCGCCGGCCAGCAGCAGCACGAACGAGCATGTGGTCAGCGAGAGTTCATCCACCGGCGAACTGGAGCGAAAAACAAATTTTCCAGCGAGCGCGAAGATTCCGGCCAGAAAGAACCCGGCGGCAATCTTTTTCGCCGGCGCGCCGGCAGACAGCTTGTTTTTATCCTGCCATGCCAGATACGCGCAAACGGCCGGCATTAGCAGAACGTAGGAATGCAGTTCATCGCCGGCTGCGAACCGCACGAGATGCCACAACGGCACCGCAAAGGCCAGCGCCAGCACCGCCGCAGCCAGGGCAAACTGTTTTTCCAGCGGGATATTTTTTGCGGCGGTTCCGTCCATGAATTTTCCGCCGGAGCGTTCAGTAGGCAAAGCTGACCTCGACGCCAACCTGATTGCTGTTATAGGTGTAGCCGCCCGCGGTGGAAATATAATCGCTGTACTGATAGGTGAGCGCCACATTGCCGCGTTTTAAGAAAACATGGCTCAAACGCAGATTGACCGAGTATTCGTCATCCGTGCGGATGTTCGACAGCGCGGCAGCCTTCAAAATACCCCCCGGCGTGATCTCCACCACAGGTTCCGTCACGGTATAATCGGTATGGGAATAGTTGAAACCACCGGAGAGATAAAATTTTTCAAAGAGACGCTGCGAGATGTTCAGGCTCACCGTGGTGGATTCGGTGTTTTGTGCCAGAATATAATAATCCGAGGAACTCACATTGCGGCTGGCA
>Ga0210388_10000518_pt1 | contig 31546 bp, 27 predicted proteins | sample IncBWC19OmetaG_FD_155485 | JGI IMG/M metagenome (GOLD analysis project Ga0210388, IMG submission 155485) | Forest soil microbial communities from Barre Woods Harvard Forest LTER site, Petersham, Massachusetts, United States - Inc-BW-C-19-O ...
GCATTTCTGAAGGGTGACTTTGAAACCGCGACTTTCGAGGAGACAACCGATAGAGGAAGCTGCAACTCCCTTTCCAAGCGAGGAAACCACACCGCCGGTAACAAAAATATATTTTGGCGCCATCCATGCAGCTCTTGCTTGGGATTTCCCAGAGCGCGAGCTTATCAGCCCTCCACAGGAGTGACGTACGCATAATTATCATCGGAATGCGGACGACTGTCAAATCGAAGAATTAATTCAATATATTCAGGGAACTTGTAAATCGAAAATGGGGAACTGGATTGGTTGTGGCAATGCGGAAAAGGAATGCGGAATCAGGAATGTGGCGAAACTTTTTTCGAGGGAACGGGTTTGGTTTTTGCGGGGGAAATTTGTGCGCAGCAGAGTCGCGGGCGATGCTGTTGTCGATTTGAACAAAATGTTTTTCAGCGGGAACGGTTTGGAGCCTTTGCTCATCCAAACAGTGGTACATCTGCGTAGTGCCGCGAGCTAATCGCGGTGACGCTATCCAGAGGGATTTCTCAAGAATCTCTCGAACGTGGGGAAGGGGTAACGAAATTGAAAATCCGGTTTTTTCTGGGCAGTGCGGTATTTGCAGGCGCTCTACTCTCCATATCCTTCGCAGGCGCGCAGCAACAACAATCTGCCGTTGCGCAAGCCAACATGACTTACGATGCGAGCCGCGAGACCACTCTCGTCGGTAAAGTTCTTTCTTACACAACGGAATCAACCATTCCGCCTATCGGCGCGCATGTGAGCATTCAGACCGCGTCCGGCATTGTTGATGTGCATATTGGCAGCGCGAAACTTCTCGAGCAAAAGCGCTTCACGCTTTCGACTGGAGATTCCGTTCGAATCACTGGCGAAGTGATCTCCGTTGGAGAGAGCAGTACGTTTGCTGCCCGGATTATTGAAAACGGCATGCAGTCAGTCACGGTTCGCAACGCCAAGGGGCAAGTGCTCCAAATGCCTGCCGTGCATGTTGCGAGAGGTGCGCGATGAACCGCCTCCTGCTTGTTTTTACGATTGTCGCGGTGGCTTGGACTACCTCATGCAGCGGAGGCTCCAGTACCCCTCCACCACCGCCGTCCGGCGGATTCAATAACGCAAGCCTGAAAGGAAACTATGTTTTTTCGATGACCGGTACAACGGCCGATCCCAATTTCGGTACGAGCAGTTTCTCTCGAGTCGGGGTATTTGCAGCAGACGGCGGGGGCGGCATTGCAACGACCGGAGGTATACAAGACGTTCATGCTTTTGGAGCGGACAATATTTTCAACATCACCGGTGGCAGCTATGTGGTCAACGCCGATGGCCGCGGAACGCTAAACCTCATGACGTCCGGCGGCACAGTTCAATACAGCATCGCGCTGGCTACTTCCTCTACCGGGTATATCGTGGATATGAGTACTGCTGATATCGAGACTGCGAGCGGCAGCTTCAGTCTTCAAACCGCGACGGTGATGGCTACGGGCATTTATGCTTTCGATTTTTCCGGAATTATTACTGATGATACGGGCAATCCCGTTTCCATCGTTGGGGACATTATCCCGACAACCGCCGGGGCGGGCACTTTCGCCGGTGGGAGCTTCTGGGACGTCAACGATAATGGAACTTTCATAACCAAGGCTTCGATCTCGGGCGGGACCTATGCAACGGACACCGCCAATCCTGGGACTGGAAGAGGCTTGGCCAACATCGGCGGTCTCGATTTTGTCTACTATGTCATCGATGGCCAGCACGTTCAGTTTATGGGAATCGATCAAGATGCGGCAGCCCCTGGAACGCTCCTTGGCGAAGCCACCGCTCAGCAGGCTGGCACTCCCAACGATGTCACCGCTTTCAATAACAGCAACTTCGTGTTCGTTATGGGAGGCACCGGTGGTAGCGGACCACTTGCACGCGCGGGACGCCTCACAGCCACGGGAGGAAGCCTTTCTGCCATCCTTCTGGACAACAATAATGCGGGGACCGTGAAGACGGTTCCGCCTAGTGGGGTGCTTAGTGCCGGAACGGCAACTCTTGATGGCGATGGTTCTGGCCGGGGCACCTTTACCTTCACCGACACCGTGAGTAACACGGGGACATTTACGTTCGTCTTTTATTTGAGTTCAGCAACTTCGGGCGTGATTCAGGATGTCAGTACAGTTTTGTCTGGCGGCATCGCTACTGCTGTTGATGTTGCGGACGGGACACTCCTAGGGCAGGTCGGCGCTCCCTTTACTTCCAGCAGCCTAGCAACGGCTTACGCTTTTAATTGGAGCGGTGCGGACCCACTTGAGGAAGATTTCGTCGGCGCTTTCCAACCGGCCAACGCGAGTCCAAACGGCTTGGTGGACTACAACGAGTTAAGTGCGAATCCCCCGAAGCTGTTCTTTAACACCCCGTTCAATGGCGTCGTAGCGTTCGGCGGCGATGGAACGGGCAGCACTGGCCTGCACAGCACTTTCGTTGCCGGACTAACGGGCAGTCCTGCGGTGACGATCAACTACTTCGCCTACATCGCCAACCCTAGCACCATCCTCGTAATGGGAACGGATTCCAAGCGGGTGATCGTTGGTGTTCTAGCCGCTCAAACTCCATAGCCCAAAAGCAGACGCTTGCCATTAATCATGCCGCCCGGTAAGTCCTGCCGGGCGGTCTTATTTTTGGAGAAGTTTTTCAACCCGAGCGACGTCTTCGGGCACATCCACGCTGATAGCGTCGTGTTCGACTTCCGCCACGCGAATCTTCCAGCCATTTTCGAGCCAGCGGAGTTGCTCGAGCTGTTCGATGCGCTCGAGTTCGCCTTGAGGCAACGTGGGATACTCGAGGAGGGCGTCGCGTTGGAAGACGTAGAGGCCGAGGTGCTTCAGGTGGCGAACCTGGGTTTTGCTGGCGGTGTCGCGCACCCAGGGAATGGGGGCGCGCGAAAAATAGAGACCATTGTTGTCGAAATCCAGGACGGTCTTCACGACGTTCGGGTCCATGATGTCCGCAGGCGTCTTAATCGGGGTGGCTACTGTGGAGATAGCCGCAGCGGGCTCTTCGAGCAGGGAATTGACCGCTGTATCGACGGCAACCGGGTCCAAAAGGGGCTCATCTCCTTGAACGTTTACAAATATGTCGCCCTTTTCGTGGGCCGCGACTTCGGCTACGCGCTCTGTGCCAGTGCGGTGGTCGGGACGCGTCATGCGGGCAGTACCACCAAAGCTTTCCACTGCCTTCACGATACGTTCATCGTCTGTTGCGACAATCACGCGGTCAGCCTGCTCTGCCAGCTTGGCTCGCTCATAGACATGCTGAATCATGGGCTTGCCGGCGAGCAAGACGAGGGGTTTGCCTGGCAGGCGAGTGGAACCGAAGCGGGCGGGGATGACGATAACGACTTCTGGTTTAGGCGAACTCATGTGCAAAAGTCTCGCATGCTTTTGAGTGTCCCACATTGGGGAATATTTCGTCACTCTCTCCGGTCTTTCCCCTATAGCGCAGACGTGGCATAGCTGGCAATTTTGACAATGGTGGGCTCTATCTGCTGTGGGGATTCTAACTTTGTCATGCGAATTTTCCGTACCAAGTGCGGGCTAGTACCGGATTTGCCTTGTCTTCGCTTGCACGAGTGGTAGAATCACGCGTAGTCCGAGCCGCGCGGCCGTTCCAAGTGACCGGAACGATGGGGGTGCCGTGAAACGCGATAGACATGGATTTCGCGTTTTTATATTTTCCGTTTTAGTGCTGGTATTTGCCTGCCTTGTCGTTTCCCACACGGCCATTTTTGCTGCGCAACAATCTCAATCCGGAGCTCGATCCGGGGCTCAATCCGGGGCTCAGTCCCAAGATCAATCCCCCGCGCAACCCCAGGCGCAACCTCCGACCCAATCCCCAGCGGACGACACTAAGCAAAATCCAGACAAACAGGACGAAAAGAAGCCCAAGGACAATGTAAAGAAGAACACGCCCGGGCAAGTTCTCAAGCCGGGGCGAACGTTGAAAATGGACGTGGACCTTGCGTTGGTCAACGTCACGGTAACCGACCCCTACAATCGATTGGTCACGGGACTCGAAATGGAAAACTTTCGAGTCTTTGAAGACAACGTTGAGCAGGAGGTGGTGACGTTTTCCGCGGAGGACGTGCCGATCTCGATTGGAGTAGTTTTCGACTTTAGCGGCAGCATGGCCAATAAAGTCGGCAAGGCGCGGGAAGCAGCTGTGCAGTTCTTCAAGACGGCCAATCCGCAAGATGAATTTTTTCTGGTGAGCTTCAACGAACGCGCGGAGCTGACCAGCGCCTTTACGAACAGCGTGGAAGACCTGCAGACCAGCCTGATGCTGACTTCCGCTAAGGGCCGAACAGCATTGCTCGACGCAATCTATCTCGGCCTAAGCCAGATGAGGGGTGCACACAACGGCAAACGCGCCTTGCTCATCTTATCCGATGGAGGCGATAATCATAGTCGTTACAATGAAAGTGATATTAAGCGCTTGGTGAAGGAAGCAGACACCCAGCTCTATGCAGTCGGCATCTTTGACGCGCTTGGATATCGTAACCGGACGCCGGAAGAATTGAATGGTCCGTCGTTGCTTTCTGAAATTACGGAGATGACGGGGGGCCGCGTATTTTCCGTTGAGAAGTTGGAAGACCTTCCGGACATCGCCTCAAAAATTGGCATGGAGCTGCGAAACCAATATGTCCTGGGATATCGGCCAAGTAATAAAGCGCATGACGCACGCTGGCGAAAAATCAAGATCAGGCTGCGAGCTCCAAAGGGGCTCCCACCGCTCAATGTTTTTTCGAAGACGGGGTATTACGCGCCCAGTCACTGAGTCAGCGTTCTTGCGCATTTCTTTCTTCTCTCGCCTGCTATTTCTTTGCGCGATAGCTCTTTTTGTCTCATCGTCCTTTGCGCAGATTCCCGTTCCTCAAGCGCAGCCGCTCCCTCCTGGGCAAGATCCCAATGCCGGAAAACAGGGCTCGATTATTAAAGTCGACGTCGGCCTGGTGGTGCTGCACACCAGCGTGCTGGATGATCGCGACAAGTTCGTGGACGGACTGAAAGAGGATAACTTTCGGGTATTCGAAGATAAAGTCGAACAAAAGCTTACAACTTTTAAGCGCGAGGACGTTCCCGTCAGCATGGGGCTGGTAATCGACAATAGCGGCAGCATGCGGGATAAACGGCCACGCGTGAACGAAGCGGCGCTCACGCTGGTGGAGTCCAGCAACCCGCAGGACGAAGCGTTCGTCGTCAACTTCAACGACGATTTTTATCTGGACCTCGATAAAGACTTCAGCAACAACATTCCGGAATTGAAGGAAGCGCTCGAGCGCATCGATTCGCGAGGCAGTACGGCGCTCTTTGACGCCATTATCGGCTCGCTCGACCACCTCAAGAAAGCCGGCAAGGACAAGCGCGTGCTGCTTGTGGTTACCGACGGCGAAGACAACGCTAGCCACAATTCGCTTGAGAAGACGATCCGGGAAATTCAGAAGACAGACACGGTGATTTACACGATTGGCCTGCTCGGCGAGGAAAAAAGAAAAGACAAGAATAACGCCATGAAAGCGTTGAAGCACATTGCCGAAGCATCAGGCGGGCTGGCATTTTTTCCAGAAAGCGTCGATGACGTGCATGCCATCTGCGAACAGGTCGCGCACGATATTCGCAACCAGTACACACTGGCCTACTATCCGACGAATACCAGGAAAGACGGGACGTTTCGCGCGGTCAGCGTGCAAGTGATTCCGCCGCGCGGGCGAGGCAAGCTTGTAGCGCGCACGCGTAATGGGTACTATGCGCCGACCGGTCCTTCCGCTGCAGCGGGGAATTAACTCACACTAAGATTAAAAATAAGAAGTTTAGACGTTAGGACTGATAGAGGATGCAGGATCAGGCGGTAGCTGCTCGAACCTTAGCGCGGACTTCTGATCCACCCCGGAAATTCCAGCGTTTGTGATTTACTTTCACTGACGCCACTTCCTCGGGGGCAAAGGGGATTTCCTTGAACCCGCGTACCTCGATGATGCAACCCTCGCTGGTCACGACCTGATCGTACGACCTGCCGTCGCGGAGTTCCACAGAGGCCACTTGATAGCCGATACCGGTTTCACCGGCGCGCTTCAAATTGTCGACAAGTCCACTCGGTATTGGAACTAAGCGTTTCATAACACTCCTTAGGGTTGGGAGAAGGGCGGACAACCACATTCTACCCCTTGAGTATGCCCGTGTCCAACCCTCGGAGTGGGAAGAGGCCGAAAATGGCTCTTATTGCAATCTCTTAAAGCCGGCAACACCTTTGTTTTGTTGAATATGGACTAGGCTACGTCTCGCCGGTTGTTTTCCACAGGATTTGCAGGGGAACGCTGACCTGGAAACCGCAATCCGAGATCACATAGCCGCCTCCGACGGTATCCGCGCGGGGAACTTCTCTAGTGAATGGAATTTAGCGAGTACTTCGCGACTTTTTAAAAACGCATGGGTTGGGTTTCGACAACCGGAGGTGATGCCCGGGTGTGTCCACATGGAAACTTTCGGGCGTTTCCGTCGGTGGAAGCGGCTAGCTCGCCTTGCCGCTTGAAGACAACAACAATCTGGAGGATGACATGAAACGACTCATCGGAAGTTTGGTGGGTGCGACGGCGCTACTGGTGTCGGCAACGGTGATCCGCGCTCAGGATCAACTCGTTCCGGCCGGTACGCTTTTGCAATGTACTTTGGACGAGCCGAATTTTTCTTCGGCAACTGCTGCAGTTGGAGACCCTGTGCTGTGCCACCTGAGAACCATGCAGGAGTTCGGCAAGCCCATGTTCCCGAGAGGCAGCATGCTGGGTGGACACCTCGAAGCAGAAAAGGAGCCGGGACACTTCGTCGGAAAAGGCTACCTGAAGATTACGTTTGATCGGGTGGTCCTGCCGAACGGAGACCTGCCCTTGCCAGCGAAGGTGATCCAGGCTCGCGGGTACAAAGTAGACAAGCAAGGTGACATCGATGGAAAAGGGCATGCCACACGCGACGTCGTGGAGTGGATGCTTCCGCCATTGTGGCCTTGGAAGGTGATCAGCCTGCCGTTCCGCGGTCCTCGGCCGACGTTGAAGGGTGAGGAGCCGCTGGAATTGCGGTTGATGGATGACATCGTTCTGCCTCAGAGCGTGATGCACCCGGACCGTCCGCCGTACGCGGCCGGCTCGCGGCCAGCCTCTTACTCTTACAACGTAAAGCCCCAGGCAAACGCGATGCAGTTGGCGGCGCAGCCGAATATGACCACGGGGAGCGAAACAGCCGCGAGCGAACCGATGACCATGACCGGTAATGCCGGAGTCGTGCAGATCACGGCCCCACAGCCCGGCGAGACACAAGCAATTGAAAGACTGACGATCCTGGTGCTGAAGTCCAACGAGACTTATAAGGTGACCAAGTACCAGAGGGACGGCGACTTGTTGATGTTCGTGGACACGCAGGGTCGCAAGGGCGGAGTCGACGTCAATGAAGTGGATTGGCGCAAGACAACCCAAATGACATCGGCTGCTCACTCTGACGACCAGATGTTGCTGTCTCGACAGACGAATTAGTTGAGTAACGCTGTGAGGACATAAGGAATTTCGTCCCAACTGTCGCGATTCGCGACGGTGCGTTGGGGGTGTGTTGCCACGTTGATTTGTTCGGACAATTAGCCCGCTAATGGTGTGTTTATTGACGCTCTCGGATTTCGGTTATTGCGGTTTCGGGAGCTGCAAGATCATACCGCTGCCTTGGCCTGCCTCGACCGTTGGCAACTGGCCATTCCATTTATCGATCAGCGCGCGGCTGTTTTCGATGCGGCGCAATTCGAGGAGTTGGGGAGTCAGCGAATTCTGGCGGATACGGTTCGCGTCGGCTTCTCCTTGCGCGCGAGTTACCAAAGACTTGGCGTCACCTTGTGCTTCGGCGATTTTCTTTGCGGCTTCGGCCTGCGTCGTCGCCAGTTCGTTTGTGGCCTGCTCCGCCTTTTGAATGGCCTGTGCCTTTGCCGTAATAGCCGTAGCAATTACACTCGGCACCCGCGGTGCTCCGATAAACCCGAACTGTTGGACGCTCACACCGACGGGCGTCATTTTTTCCTCGATCTTTGACTCCACCTTCCGAAGAAACTCCGCTTTTTTCTCTCCGTAGATGTCTTCTACCGTGTACGTGGATGCGACCTCGTTCAGCGAATTGCGCACGACGTCGCGAAGGATGCCGTGCGTGAAAGTATCCATATCTGAAACGCGGTACTTTACGTAGAAATCCGGGACCTTCGTCGGCTCGATGGCGTATGACAGTGAAACGTCCACGAAAATCTCCATGCCTTCCTTCGAGTTGAAACCCATCTCTTCATTAATGGGATGGCCTTCATTCACATCTTTTGTCCATTTCACAGTCTGCACGTAAGTGGGGAATTCAATGATTTCCGTGCTGAGCGGGGAATATACGACCCATCCCGTGCGCACGGGTATTTCGGAGGCTCCGCGTTGATTTCCAGCGAGATTGATCTGGACACCCACGTGGCCCGGTTCAATGCGCGTCACGCGAAGCAGAAATACTCCCATCACCAATAAGACGAGCAGCACTCCAATGGCAATGATGCCCAACTTCAAAAACGGAGCGGCCCGCTTCATCTCGAACTCGGCGTCGCCCCGCCCGCTCCCTCTGAACATATCCATACCGTTGCTCCCTCCGCGAGAGACCACTTCCACTCTGCGCTGTTAGTTTGGCACCGACTACGTTAGGAAGTCATGATGCGCTAACCGAAAGAAAATAGGTAGCTTCCTGCCGAATTCCTGCTAGTTAGTACGTGCGGGAGCACCTGCAAATAACACCTGTGGCTTATTGGGACGGGATTCTTTCTCGGCAGACAGTGCACGCTGGATGGGTTCGGCCGCGCCAGAATCAACATTACTTCTATTCACTGGAAGAAGGCGCCTCGTGCTGGCTGATCTCGCCTAAGAAGCTCTTTCCATGGGGAATTTTGCCGCCAAAATTTTCGGCGATGGTCTGCCCCATGTCCGCCAAAGTTTGCCGGATGCCAAGGTTCACGCCAGCGCCGCTGCGCGGGGAATAAGCCAGGATTGGAACGTATTCGCGCGAATGGTCAGTGGTTGGCCAGCGAGGATCTGGGTCGCAGCCGTGGTCTGCCGTGATAATCAGCAAATCGGAAGCGCGCATACCTGTCAAAAATGGATCGAGCATACGGTCAAATTCTTCGAGGGATTGGGCGAAGCCTTCGACGTCTTTGCGATGGCCGTAGAGCATATCGAAATCCACGAGGTTGCAGAAAATCAATCCGCTCGTTCGCTCGTGCAAGGCTTCCGTAAGTTTCAACATGCCATCCGCATTGCCGGTGGTCGTAACGTACTGATCGACACCGCGGCCGTTATAGATGTCATGAATCTTTCCGATTCCAAACACCGGCACGCCGCGCTCGGCAAGCACATCCAGCAACATGGGTTTGGGAGGATCAACCGCGTAATCATGGCGCCGGGTTGTGCGTGCGAAATGCCCTGGCTTTCCTGCAAAGGGGCGCGCGATGACCCGTCCGACGCGATTCGGCCCGTCGAGCAATTTACGCGCAATCTCGCACATGCGATAAAGTTCCGCGATCGGAATCACATCTTCATGCGCGGCGATCTGAAAGACACTGTCGCCTGAGGTGTAGACAATTGGCTTACCCGTTCGGACGTGTTCTTCGCCGAGTTCCTTGATAATTTCCGTGCCTGATGCGGGTTTGTTTCCGAGCGTTTCGCGACCGATCTGCTTTTCAAATTCCGCCATCAAGTCTCGTGGAAAGCCATGCGGATAAGTAGGAAAGGCCTGGTCCAGCCAGACTCCTGCCATCTCCCAGTGTCCTGTGGTCGTATCTTTTCCGGGCGAGTGGGTTGCGCCTTTTCCGTATGCTGCTATCGGCGAGGACGTTGGAGGGAGATGGGCAAGCGGCGCAATATTCGCAAGACCGAGGTGCACAAGAGTTGGTAAGCTCAACGCCCGCGACTCAGCGATGTGTCCCAGTGTGGTGCGGCCGACGTCGCCATAATCCGCGGCGTCGGGCAGCTCGCCGATGCCAACGCTGTCCAGGACGATCCAGATGACCCGTTCGAATATCGCCATTGCTAAACCTCTCGCATCTCCAGCAGTCCAATTTTTGCGCTCCGCCGCACTTTAGCACAAAGGCGAGCGGTCGCCCGGTGTTCTGCCGCGATGCTTGAGACACGTTGACCATCTTAGATAAGCCCAGTATTCCTCGGGAACCGACAGTTTATTTCTCAACCGCTGAACTTTTTTCGTAATTCGTGCGTACTACAGGGTGAAGAGGTGTGTGATGATTCAAGACGGCACTCCCCGGCGCGCTTCACTTGTCTTCCCGATCCTCTTGATTGCTGTTGGCGCGATCGTTCTCTACGGCAATTGGCATCCGTCGTTTGATCCTTGGCCAATACTGTGGACGTATTGGCCGCTCATACTTATTTTCATCGGCGCGGGGAAAATTTGGGATAGCTGGCAACGGCGGCAGCATCCTGATGCACCGTCTGGCGGTGGCTCTCTTGGGGCGACTGTTGGCGCGTGCCTATTCGTGCTCGTCCTGGTGGCTCTTCTGTGGCACGGGAGGAGGTTCAACCATTGGCGCGGCGGCACCGTCTATGCGATGCAACATCAATCTCACATTATTGACCGCCAAAATGCGAAGAGCGTTCGCGCTACGCTGGAAATGGGCGCAGGTGAGTTGAACTTGAGCGGTGGCTCCAGCCATTTGCTTGAGTCTGATTTCGACTATCGCTCTTCTTCCGGCACGCCCAGGGTGGATTATTCCGTCAACGGAACCGTTGGCGACTTGCGAATTTCTCAGGACGATTCGGATAGCCATATCCGCACAACTACCGACAATCACTGGACGCTGCATTTCGCCAATGACATTCCGCTCGAGATCAAGATCAATATGGGCGCCGGCCGCGGCAATCTGCGGTTGCGTGACATTGATGTGACCCGCCTGAATCTGGATATGGGTGCCGGACAGGTGGATGTCGACCTCACGGGCGACCGCAAGTCCGATCTCGTCGCCGATATCGAAGGTGGCGTCGGCGAAGCCAACATTCGTCTGCCGAAGAACGTCGGAGTCATTGTCAACGCCAGCGGTGGAATTGGCACGATCAGCGCGCACGGCCTCAAACATGATGGCGACGAGTACACCAACGAACTCTACGGCAAGTCGCCCGTAACCGTTCACCTCAAGGTCGCAGGCGGCGTTGGCACTATCACGCTTTCGCAAGAACCGTAGTCCCGCAAAGGTCGGTGCGGAGATTGCCGCCGCCGCTTTCGGCAAAGGCCTGGCAAACGCCGCGTTTGCTCCGCTTTTCGCATGGCCGTATAATTAAAAGTTTAGGCCGCACGTTCGGAGCGTGCTGTCTGAGCTTCCCCTTGGCGACCAAAGAACTCACGCCCGTGCTGAGCGAACAAGAGGCTATCCGCGTCCGCGGAGCCCGCGTTCACAATCTTCGCAACATTACCGTCGAAATTCCGCATAACGCCATTACCGTCGTTACTGGCGTGAGCGGCTCCGGCAAATCTTCATTAGCTTTTGACACTGTTTATGCCGAGGGCCAGCGGCGCTATGTCGAGTCTCTCTCCTCGTATGCCCGCCAGTTTCTTGAGCGCATGGAGAAGCCCGACGTCGATGAGATTTCAGGAATCGCTCCTGCTGTTGCCATTCGTCAGAAAAATTCGACGCGCAATCCGCGCTCGACTGTCGCTACTTCGACGGAGATCTACGATTACCTGCGACTTCTTTTTGCGCGCTGCGGCCAAACTTTCTGCATCAAGTGCGGCACGGAAGTCCGCCGCGACAGCCCGGAGGAAATCGCCTCGCGGGTCTTGTCTTTCGCCGCGGGCAGGCGCTTTTATGTGATGTATCCACTCCGAATCGGTCAAACACCGGCTGCGACGGGCGGAGCGCGCCGCGTTCCTAAGAAAAAACCTGCTGCGCCTCCCCAGGAGTTGCTCAAGCAGGCCCTCAGCGACATTCAAAAGCGTGGGTTCAACCGCCTCTATCAAGACGGGCGCGTGCATGAATTCTCGTCGCCGGAAACGCTTCTCGATATTGATTTCTCGAAGTCCGTGTACGTTCTCGTTGACCGGTTGTCGGTGAATCCCGAATCGCGCTCGCGCCTCACCGATTCCATCGAGATTTGTTATCGCGAGGGTGGCGGCGAAGCCATTCTCGAATTCATCGCCGATTCCGCAGGCAATCGCACAGAGCGACTTACGTTCAACGAGCGCTTTGAATGCAAAAGCGACGGCACGCTATATCAAGAACCCGAGCCGCGGCTTTTTTCTTTCAATAATCCCTACGGTGCGTGCCCGCGATGCCAGGGTTTCGGCAACACGATTGACTTTGACCTGAACCTTGTCGTGCCTGATTCGAGCAAGTCGCTGGACGAAGGCGCTATCGAGCCGTGGACCAAACCGCGTTTCCGCGCGCTTTTTCAGGACGTAAAAAAATGGGCCCGAGGACGCGGTATTCCGCTCAATATTCCCTGGCGCCAACTCACTGCAGAACAGCGTCGGTTAGTTCTCGAAGGAGATCCGGAAAACGATTTCGAGGGTGTGAAGGGTTTTTTCAATTGGCTGGAACGAAAAAAATATAAATTACACGTGCGCGTTTTTCTAAGCCGCTACCGAGGCTATGCCACGTGCCCGGAATGCAGCGGCACGCGCCTTCGTCCGGAAGCCCGCGCGGTGCGTGTTGCGGGCCGTTCGATCACCGAAATCACAAAGCTTACGGTGAAAGAAGCACGCACTTTCTTCTCCACGCTGGTGCTTTCGGAATTACAAGCCAAAGTTGCCGAGAAAATCCTGGAAGAAATTCGCAGTCGCCTGCAATTCCTGGATGAGGTGGGACTCGATTACCTCACGCTTGATCGCCTCACTTCCACTCTCTCGGGCGGAGAATCCCAGCGCATTCAACTCGCCACTTCGCTAGGTTCGCATCTTGTTGGCGCGCTCTACGTGCTGGATGAACCTTCCATTGGCCTCCACCCGCGAGACACCCAGCGCCTCATAGACATCCTCAAATCGCTGCGCGATCTTGGCAACACTGTACTGGTTGTCGAACACGATCCCGACACGATCCGTGCTGCTGATCACGTGATTGATCTCGGCCCGGGCGCTGGTGAACTCGGCGGCAAACTGCTCTTCGCCGGGAACTATGAAGGCATGCTCGCGGACCAAAAGTCTCTCACTGGCCGCTATCTGAGCGGCGAGCTCGCGATTCCTATCCCCAATAATCGCCACAAGCCCAACGGCAAATTTCTGCGCCTCTATGGCGCAACGCTTCACAACCTCCAAAATATCGACCTGATGATTCCGCTTGGCACGCTCACGGTCGTAACCGGCGTCAGTGGCTCGGGCAAATCCACGCTTGTCCACGACGTTCTCTACCGCGCTTTGGCCGCAAAGCGCACTGGCGGAAGCGTCAAGGAATTCTGCGACCGCCTGGAAGGCGACTCGAACATACGCGAGGTGGTTATCGTTGACCAGTCGCCTATTGGGCGCACACCGCGTTCGAATCCTGCGACGTATCTCAAAGCCTTCGACGCCATTCGCGAAGTTTTTGCCGCCTCGCCCGATGCCAAACGCCGCGGCTTCACGGCCGGACACTTTTCGTTCAACGTTCCCGGAGGCCGGTGCGAAACCTGTCAAGGCGATGGCACGGTCACGGTTGAAATGCAATTTCTGGCCGATGTCGAGCTTGTCTGCGAAGAATGCCGCGGGACGCGTTTCAAAACTAGTGTTCTCGACGTGCGCTATCGCGGCAAAAATGTACACGAAGTTCTGCAGCTCACCGCGCGCGAGGCACTCGTCTTTTTCAATGGAGTACCCAAAGTCGTCTCCAAGCTTCGTATCCTGAATGAAATTGGCCTCGGCTATCTTCGCTTGGGCCAATCCGCCACCACGCTTTCCGGCGGCGAAGCCCAGCGGCTGAAACTCGCCGCGCATCTGGCGCGCACTGAAAATCAGGGCATTCTCTACATCCTCGACGAGCCCACTACCGGTCTCCATTTTGACGACATCGCCAAACTTCTCTCGGCATTCCGCAAGTTGTTGGAATCCGGCGCCTCGCTACTCGTCATTGAGCACAATCTAGACGTAATCAAGTCCGCCGACTGGCTGATCGATATGGGACCCGAAGGCGGCGACCAAGGCGGAAAAATCATCGCCACCGGCACTCCTGAACAAGTGGCGCGCAATCAAAATTCGCACACCGGCCGCTTTTTGGCCCGTGTTCTCAACGGAAACGGGCAGGCAAAGCGCACGACGAACGGCGCATCCAAGTCCACGATGCCTTCAGGTACAATCGCCAATGGCGCAGGAAATCCTCCGCCAGAACAATGAAGCTTTCAAGTTTCTTTAGACATACTGCCATCGCGATTCTAATCGTAGGGGCACGGCCCTTCGAGGCTCCCTTCGTTCCTCTGGGCAAGCAGGGTAGACAGGCCGTGCCCGTCTTCGCATCCGCTTCCTCTCTTTCCACTGAATCGTCGCCGCAACAAAAATCCTCCCAAAACCCATCCCAAAGCCGCACGCAAAAACTAGCCAACCCGCTAAATGATCTCCTCGACGAAGCCCAAAAGGACATCGATGCCAATCAATTCGAAGCTGCCCTCACTCCGCTCCAAAAGTTTATAGCCGAAAAACCTGAGGTGGCCTGGGCTCATTTCCAACTCGGGTATGCTTACACCGCCCTGAAGCGCCCTGACGAAGCTCGCGCCGAATACGAGCGTGCCACCACACTCGATCCCAAAATGTCCGAAGCTTTTCTCAATCTAGGCATTCTCCTATCGGAAAAAGATCCCGCGGCAGCCGTCGCGCCGCTTCGCCGAGCGGTCGATCTCCTCCCCGCGGAAAGCCGCCCGCGATTCCTCCTCGGCCACGCGCTGGAGCGTTCCGGCGATATTCCCGGCGCCGTCGAATCCTACGAGGCCGCTCTGCGACTCGATCCCCGCGACGTGGAGACGGTCATTCACCTCGGCAATCTCTACGTCGGCCTTAAACGCTATTCCGACGCCGAAACCAAATTCCGCGCCGCGCTCGAAATCGAGCCGAAGTCACCGCAAGCGCTCCTTGGCCTGGCGCAGACTCTGGATGCGCAGAAGAAACCCGAAGCTGCCGCCGCTTATCGCGACTATCTGGCTGTCCAACCGAACACTCCGGGCGCGGAATCTCGCGCGGTCCATCTTCTGATCGAGCAAGAGCAATACGATGTGGCACTCGCGGAACTCGATCGCGCCGACGAGGGTAAGCCTCCTACTCTCGATTCGTTGCGTTCCCGTGCCGATATTCAAATCGCCCAGAAAAAATGGGACGATTCCATCGTGACTCTTCGCAAAGCCCTCGCCATGACTCCCAACGACGCTGAGCTTCACGGAGGTTTAGGGCGGATATATCTTCAAAAGCGCGATTTTGCTTCGGCCGAGAAGGAACTAAAAGTTGCGCTCCAGCTCGACAAAGACAATCTCGTCTATTGGAAAGACCTCAGGACCACTTACTATCTCGGCGGAAACTTTTCAGCCACACTCGCCGCGCAGGACTTGATCGCTAAGGTGGAAACTCCCGGGGCAGGCGAGTGGTTTATCCGCGCTCTCTGCTACGATAAACTGAACCAGCCGAAGCCTGCGCTCGAAGCCTACGAGAAATTTCTCGCGCTCGACCAGGACAAGAATCCCGACCAAGTCTGGCAAGCGCAGCAGCGCAGCAAGGTCTTGCGTCGTATGCTGGATCAGAAAAGGTAATCGCATGGGGCCCCGGGCAGCGCAACGCGTTGCATTGCCAATCGTGATGGCGATGTTGTGCGCCGTTGCGGTCGCCGCAGACAAGCTGAGCGAACTTCAAGCGCACTTCGACAGCGAAACGAATGGAGTGCATAAGGCGAGAATGCTGCAAAGGCTTGGTGATGCCGAATTCGAGGAAGCCAGTCGCGCGGAAAAGTCCGGTGATTACGTCACCGTCGGCCTGATCATGGAGAAGTATAGGGATAACGTGCGCGCCGCATCGCAGGTGCTGGAAAAAGAAAAACCTGACGCGGAGCGCCATTCCAATGGCTACCGGCAGCTAGAAATGCACGTACAAAAGGGTTTGCGCCAGATTGACGAACTTCTGCTCGTGGCGCCCGCGGAGTATAAACCTCCTCTGCAGCTTGTTCGAACAGATCTCCTGACCTTCGACGATGAATTGTTGAGATTTCTCTTTCCGAGAAAGCACGAGAATAAGCCGCCAGCGCCTGGGGCTCCGACAGGCGGTCCTCCCAACCCGGAAGTGCACTTATGAAACTACGTCACTGCTTTTTATTTCTGTCTGTAATAATTCTTTACGGCGCCTTGGCTTGTCGCGGCAACGCTCAGACGCAGAAGGATTATCTTTCCTCCCTTGAAGCTGACAAGATCCGCGAAGCCGATACACCCAATGAGAGGATCACGCTGTTCCTGTCTTTTGCAGATGACCGCATCAAGAAACTTCAGTACGAATTGGAGCATCCCTCTGACAATAGGCACGTGGAAATGGTCAATTCTCTTTTGAACGCCTACGTCGGTTGCGTCGATGATGCCGCCGACATCATCCAGCTGGGGATCGAGAAGCAACAGAATATTCGCAAAGGCATCGACCTGATGGCGTCGCGTACCAAGGATTTTCTTGCTATTTTGCAAAAGATTCCCACGGATGCGCCCAATGCCGAAATGTATAAGGACAATCTCGACGATGCTTTGGAAGGCACCCGCGACGCCTCCAAAGAAGCTGACGCGGCCAAGAAAAATGTTGCACCGCCTCCCGTGCGACGAAAGAAATGAACGCTGGGAGAGAATTAGCTCCGGCAGAGCAGGTGACCCCATCGCTGCAGCTTAGTTTGGGCATGGATGCTGTGCCGCCGATCCAACTAGCGCCTCGCAAACCCTCTATAGGGGAGGGGCTTGTTGACCCTGAGCTTCGAAGGGCCCCTACCTCTCGGCGCGCTACGCCATCCCCCGATATTTCCGCTCCCCGTCGCAAGGCACGTGAGACTGCGAAGAAAACTGGCACGAAAAAGAAGCGCAAGCCGTCGCGCCGCGCGAGTTCTCAAGTCCCGGGCGGCGCAGCGCTTTTTCAGCGTGTTTTTACACGACTGGGTTGCGATGGCCGCCCACCGCGCTTTCGCGTGGATTTCTATCCCTACGCCAGCCTCGTGCTTACTATCCGGCGTCGGGAAGATGTTGTCTTCGTCCGCTTTTCGGATTTGCTGCAGCGCGCTCCTCTTCCTGTTCTGGAAGGTGCCGCCGCCCTGCTGCTCTCGCGTGTCTATCGACGCAAAGCTCCCCGCGCGTTAGTCGAGCCGTATTTGAACTACGCGCGATCGAACCGTACGCGCAGCCGTATCAGCCGCATGCGGCGCGGCCGTGTTCGTCTTGCCTCCACTGGCCCGCGCGGCCGACACTTCGACCTCGAAAAATTGTTCCAGCAGTTGAACGAGAAATATTTCTCGGGAAGTTTACAGCGTCCGCACATTGGCTGGAGCACGCGAAGCTGGCGCCGCCAATTTGGGTGCTACGACCCCGGCCCCAATCAAATCCTCTTAAATCGGAGAATGGATCATCCCGGCGTCCCGCAGGTCGCCGTCGAATACGTTCTCTACCATGAAATGCTTCACGTCAAACATCCCACGCGCCGCTCAGGCTGCAGTCTCGTCTCGCATTCCCCCGAATTTCGCGCCGAGGAGAAACTCTTCGCCGATTTCGCTCGCGCGCGGCGAATCCTCGACCACTTGGCACGCTAGCCACGAACGGTGACGCGCCCTCCTGATCCTCGATCCCTACCAGTCTTGTCGCACGAAAAATGATTCTGGAGGGGCGCTTGCCGAGCCCCGCATTGCTTGCGATGGCCAAAAATTGCAAAATTGTGCTTTGAAATATTCGGAGAAATACTATGCCAGTTTCTCCGAGTGCCAGTTCTGAGGCTAAAACGACATGAGTGAAACCATTTCGGAGTCTTTTAATCGCTTGATTTGGCATGACTCAAAGCTTCGCGCTTTACGAATAATCAGGAGGGACGATGTAGACGAAATTGTCTTGGACGTGGAATTAAGGGGAATGCCGGGAAAAGAGCTCACGCCAATGACTGTCGTGCTAGAAGACGCTGTTTTCTTTTTTGGCGAAATTGATCTGCAAGGGAAACGAGAATGCGCTGACGACATTTCAAGCGCTAAGTGTGAATGCAAGGCGGACTTGATGATGAAATTGCAGAATGAACGATTGAAGCACTCACCAGATGCTTTAGCGGGATATTTCCACTTCCGGGTCTATCTAATCCCTCCAGGAGGAAACCTCGACATTATTGCATCTGGATTCAGGTTGGAGGCAAAAGAGTCCGCCTTATGAGGTGGACGCCAATTCCTCTTGTGCCAATTCCAGACTAGCTCAACGACTTCTTTCTTTTTCGACGTCCTTATACAGCTTGTCGATCCTTTTCTGGATCTTGTCTTTGTCTTCGGCTTTTGGGTACAAATCCAGATAGCGCTTATAGGATTGGATGGCCCTTTTCTTCATCCCTTTTTTCTCTTGCGCTTCGCCCAAGTATCGGTAGGGAAGTGCGTAGCCGGGCTTGGCTAATGCGGCGTCTTCGAAGCGGTCCATGGCCGCGTCAAGGTCGCCTTTGTGCATGTAATATTCGCCGACCTGCATGTCTTTTTCCGCGCGCAGTGGATCCCAGGTAGGTTGATCGGGCGCATTCTGGGTCGCATTGTCCGGGGTTGGCTTAGGGAACTTGGGTTTGTCCGGCGGCGCTGCCGGCTTGTCGGCCGGATCTGGCGGAGGCGGCGGGTCCTGCGCATAATTGCGCGTCGGCATCGTGAGGATCACGAAAGCGAGCAGCGCTGTGTTTAGAACGTTTCGCGTGACTTTTTTCATGTTGTCCGTTGGATGCGCGCGCTCGCCAAGCATGTTGCCAACTCTCCGCTTCCACCAGTCACGAGTCACCCGTTACCAGTCACTCTTTACAATTCTAGTATGATAGAAGTTGGCGCTTAAGCATAAATTCTGGGCTGCACTCCCATGGAACCCCGAGAAATAGCCGCATTGCTTCCCGAAAGCCCTGGCGTCTACCTATTCAAGGACGCTGGCGGCAATGTGCTGTATGTTGGCAAAGCGGCGTCGCTCCGCAGCCGCGTGCGCTCGTATTTTCTGGAATCGAGCTGGGTCAACGCAAAGACCGGTTCGCTCGCGCGCGAAATCGCTGATCTCGAAACCATCCTCGTCGGCAACGAACGTGAAGCTCTCGCTCTCGAACACAATCTCATCAAGAAATACAGTCCGAAGTTTAACGTCATGCTGCGGGATGACAAGACCTACCCGTACATCAAATTCACAGCCGCGGAAAAATATCCTCGCGTCTATTTCACGCGACGCATTAAAAAGGATGGCTCGCTCTATTTTGGCCCTTATTTTCCAGCCGGGCTCGCACGCCGCATTCTCCATTTCGTTCACAAGCGATTCCTCGTCCCAAGCTGTACGGTCGATCTCACGCGCAGCCATCCTCGCCCGTGTTTGCAGTATTACATTCATCGTTGCCTCGGCCCTTGCGTGACTGACCTCACAACGGACGAGCGCTATGCTGAAGCCGCCCGCGACGTCCGCCTATTTCTCGAAGGCCGCCGCCACGACCTGATGAAAAGTCTGGAATCACGAATGATGGCCGCGGCCGAAAAAGAGCAATTTGAGCAAGCGGCTGCTTATCGCGACCTCCTGCGAACACTTGAAGATATCGAAGAACGACAGCGCATTGCCTCAGCTCAGGGCGATGACACCGACGTGCTCGCGTACTATGCCGAACCCCCACTCGTCGCGGCAAATCTATTTCACTTGCGCGGGGGACGCGTCGTCGATCGCCGAGAATTTTATTGGGAAGACCTCGAAGAATTCGATCCGCAAGAATTCGTGCCGTCACTTCTCAAGCAGCTTTATTTGGAAGCGGATTATCTTCCGAAAGCAATTCATGTACCCATCGATTTCGAAGATCGCGAACTGCTTGAGGAAACACTCGCGGAGCGTGCTGGACATAAAGTAGAAATCTTCACCCCTCAGCGCGGCAGTAAGCGTTCATTTCTAGACCTCGTCGAAAGCAACGCAAAACACTCGTTCGAACAGCGGTTTCGCGTGCTGAAACCGAGTTCGAAGGCGATAGGTGAAGCCCTGCAGAACGCCCTGAATCTTCCTGAAGAGCCGCACCGCATCGAAAGCTTCGATATTTCCCATATTCAGGGAACGGATACTGTTGCGTCCATGGTCGTTTGGGAAAACGGACACATGAAAAAATCCGACTATAGAAAATTCATCATCCGTGCAGACGAAGGCCGCGGTGAAGCTTCCAGCAATACCTCGCCCATCTTGACGCTGCCCGGCGCCGCATTGCCAATTTGGAAAAACGATGACTTCGCCAGCATGCGTGAAGCGGTGACCCGCCGCTACCGCCGCTTACAGGAAGAGAAGAAACCTCTACCGAGTCTCATTCTCATTGACGGCGGTATTGGCCAACTCCATGCCGCAGCGCAAGCTCTTGATTCGCTGCAAATCATCAATCAGCCTCTCGCCAGCATCGCGAAAAAAGAAGAAATTCTGTACGTCTTTGGGCAAGAAGACGAGCCGATCGTCCTCGAACATCATTCGCCGGTCCTCCACCTCATCCAGCAAATCCGCGATGAGACGCACCGCTTTGCCGTCACGTTCCATCGCCAGCGCCGCGCCAAACGCCAGATTAAATCCGCGCTAACCGGCATTCCAGGCGTCGGCCCGCGAACCGCGCAAAAACTCTTGCGGGAATTTGGCAGTGTCATTAATGTGCGCCGAGCGGGACTGGAAAAAGTGGGTCAGGTGATCCCGCGCAAAACGGCAGAAAAACTGTTCGAACAACTCGGCGGACTACAATCTATCGATAACCGCGACGATAACCAGACTGAGTAACACATACTGGTTAGCCTATATTGCGTGCTGCGTGCCGCTATGTTACGGTTTTTCTGGAGGTTCTTATGGCGGACAATGTGGGTTCCAAGGTCACCTATTTTCTGGTTGGTCTGGGTGTGGGCGCGCTGGTGGGAATTTTGTTTGCTCCAAAATCTGGCGAAGAGACGCGTGAATTTCTTTCTCAAAAAGCCGATGAGGGCCGCGACTTCGCGCAGCGCAAAGCCAAAGAACTTCGCGAACGTGCTGACGACCTGATCGAGCGCAGCAAAGATGCGGCATCCCGCGGCAAGGATTCGATTTCCGCGGCCGTCGAAGGCGCACGCGAGGCCTATCGTCGCGAAGCTTCAAAGTCTTGAAGCAGGGTGTCTTGAAACAGAGACGTCAAGAAGCTTTGAGTAGCTGAAGCTGTGGTGCATTGAAGTGCCGAAGGACTGAAGCGGCGAAAGTTCGGCACGTGAAGACTGGCACGGTTTGATTGCGTCCTCCTGAGAGGACGCGTGGGGCGAGAATGGATACTTGGCTGATGGTTTTCAGCATTGTCGCGTCAATCGCCCTTGTGGTCCAGGGCGCAATGCTGATTGCTTTGTTTATTGAATTTCGCCAGACCAACAAAAAAGTAAACGGACTCGTCACGGATTTGCATACGCGTGTCGGTCCAATTTTGACGCGCGCACAAATTCTTCTCGACGACACGCAGCCGAAAATTTCAAACATGGTAGCGGATGCAGCGCACGTCGTTTACTTGGCTCGTGGGCAGGCCCAGAAAATGGACCGCGTGCTCACCGATGCTACCGACCGGCTGCGCGGGCAGTTGAACCACGCCGATCGCATTCTGACGGGCGCGCTCGAAACCGTGGAAGATGCCGGAACGCAATTCAAGAGCACGGTGTGGCGGCCGATGCAGAAGGCTTCCGCGCTTCTTCAGGGAATCAAGGTGGGAATCGATCTGCTGCGGTCACGGCGTGAACGGCGCCGGCCTGACGAACCGCTTGAGCAGGAAGAAGAGCTGTTTATTTGAAGAGCTGACAGATAACAGCGGAAACTCGAAACTCGAAACTCCTCGTCCCTCGTCCCCTGATCTCCGACCTTTTTTGCAGACCTGGTCAGGTTTCCCGCTCTCCGGTACTTCTTTACTTCGTTCCGTCGGCTCGTCTGCTCAGAGTCTCAGCTGGGTACCGTTTATTTAATCCAGGCGCCGCCAAGGACGCGGTCGCCGTCGTAGAAGACGGCGCCTTGCCCTGGAGTTATGGCGCGCTGCGGCGTATCGAAAATAATTCGCGCGCGGGCATCATCTAGAGCTTCAACAGTTGCTGGCGCCGGCTCATGTTTGTGCCGGATCTTAACGGTGGCGCGAATCGGGCCTGAGGGCTGTTCGACGGAAACCCAGTTCACTTCATTCACTTCAAAGGACGTTGTGCGCAGGGCATCATCATCGCCAACAACCACGCGATTCTTCTGCGTATCGATGGCGAGAACGTAGAGTGGTTTGCCGGCGGAAAAGCCAAGACCTTTCCGCTGGCCAATCGTGAAGTTGTGGACGCCGTTGTGATGGCCAACTACTGCGCCGTCTTCCGTGACAATTTCGCCCTCGGCTTGCGACAACGAGATCCCTGCGTCCTTGGAATAAGCCTGGATGAACTGCACATAATTTCCGGTTGGAACGAAACACAGTTCCATGCTCTCCGGTTTTTCTGCGACGGGAAGATTTGTGCGGCGCGCAAGCTCGCGAACTTCTTCTTTGGTCAATTCGCCAAGCGGAAACTCGCTGCTTGATAGTTGGTCTTGAGAAAGCCCCCAGAGAAAATAGGACTGGTCCTTGCTTTCATCGCGCGCGCGCAAGAGTTCCCATCGCGCCGTTCGCTCATTCTTGCGGATGCGGGCGTAATGGCCGGTGGCCAAACGCTCTGCGCCAATCTGGCGCGCCATGCGCAGAAGCGGCTCGAACTTCACGTCCGTGTTGCAGTTAGTGCAGGCAATCGGAGTGCGGCCGGCAAGATATTGGTCGACGAACGGGCGCACAACACGCTGCTCGAATTGCTGCTCGAAGTTCACTACGTAATGCGGGAAATTCAGGTGCTGCGCGACGCGCTTGGCGTCGTAGACGTCATCGAGCGAGCAGCAGCGGTGTTGCTTGGGGCCGTCGCCTTGCAGTTCGGGGAGGCGGCGCTGATTCCAGAGTTGCATGGTGAGGCCGACGATAGGGCGGCCTTGTTCCTGGAGGACAGCGGCGACCGTTGAGGAGTCGACGCCGCCAGACATGGCGATAACGACCAAGCCGCGTTGCGTTTCTGCACGCTCTGGCAGAGTGTCGAATTCGGTAGTTAATTGCATGGACTGCTCATTATATCGCGAAATACGGGCACGGCGTGCCGTGCCCCTACTGGGCGGCTACCTCTTTGCGATAGGTCGGCGAGAGGGCGCGGAGCTGCGCGACTGTGGCGGGGACTACTTCTAGCGCGAAGTCGATTTCGGATTGTGTGGTGTGACGGCCGAGGCTGAAGCGCAGGCTGGACTTGGCTTCTTCTTGCGAGAGGCCGATGGCGGTCAAAACGTGCGACGGCTCGACGGCTCCGGAGGAACAGGCTGCGCCGACCGAGCAGGATAAACCTTTCAAGTCTAACGCGATGACCAGAGCTTCGCCGTCGATCCCTGCGAACTGGATGTTAGTCGTATTGGGAGTACGCGGTGCGTTGCCACCGTTTACACGGATTTGAGGGACTCGATCGAGCAGGCCGCGTTCGAGTTGGTCGCGTAGTGCCGAGACTCGTTGGGCGCCGCTCGAAAGGGAATTACGCGCGATTTCCGCGGCTTTGCCGAGACCTACGATTCCGGCGACATTTTCCGTGCCGGGGCGGGCGCCGCGCTGGTGATGGCCGCCATAAAGAAGCTGGCTGACGCGCGTGCCGCTCCGGATATAGAGAGTGCCTACTCCTTTGGGTGCGTAGAGTTTGTGGCCGGAAAGAGAAAGCAGATCGACATTTAGGGCGTTCACATCAATCGGAATTTTCCCGGCGGACTGGACGGCGTCGGTATGGAAGTAAATTTTATGTTCTTTGGCGATGCGGCCGATCTCTTCGAGCGGCTGCACGGTGCCGAGTTCGTTGTTGGCGTGCATGATTGTGATGAAAACGGTTTCGGGGCGGATGGCTTGGCGGACGGATTCGGGATCGATTCGGCCTTCGCGATCGACTGGCAGATACGTGACGCTGACCCCTTGCTTTTCTGCGGCTTGGCAGGCGTTTAGGACGGCTTCGTGTTCGATGGTGGTGGTGATGATGTGTGGAGTTGCGGGTGAGGAAGAGTGCACAGCCAGGATTGGCTGTGCCACCAAAGAGTTGATGACGCCGAAGATGGCGTGGTTGTCGGATTCGGTGCCGCCGCTGGTGAAGACATTTTCCTGGGGACGAGCGCCGATGAGCGCGGCGACTTGTTCGCGGGCTGTTTCGACGGCAGCGCGGGCGCGCTGTCCGGGGGTGTGGATGGAGGAAGCGTTGGCGAAGTCGACGGAGAAATAGGGGAGCATCGCGTCGAGGACTTGCGGGTCGACGGGCGTCGTGGCGTTGTAATCGAGGTAAACGCGGTTCATGGTGCTGTTCTCAGCATACTATGAGCGACGGGAAGGCGAGAGGTAGAGAGATCGAAGCTCCGAGCCGAATTGGGATTCTAAATGGGTTACGAATGTGTTTTGTGTATGTGCGGTTTTCAAGGAAGCGATTCCAACTTAATCGACTTAGTACGGCAATCGTTCTGTCTCTTCCTTGAGAGTCGTGCCGCTTCGCTTCAATTTCATCATGCGCGATGCCAGATCTACGATGCGATCCGCAGCTTCCTCAACATGAATGCCGCGAGCGTGAATGTTAGATATAAGATTTCTATCCGCATCGGTGCGGCCGGAGACGGGGCAGTAGGCCATGTAAGCGGAAAGACTTGCCGCAGTGGCCAGGCCAGGACGCTCACCGATCAACAGCACAATTACACGCGGCGAGACCAGGTCTCCGATATCGTTCATGATGCCGACCCGGCAATAGCGGACGACGAAACTCGGTCCTATCGACCAGCCATTTGCACGAGCGCGCTGCTGCAGAAGCGGAAACAACTCTGGCACCTGCTCTGAAATTGCGGATCCAGATAGTCCATCTCCGATCACGATCTGGAAGTCGGGCTTTCTGGCACAACGTTGAGCGATGAGGTCCTTGCCAGCGTCACTGAGTTTGCGGCCAAGATCAGGGCGCAGCAAAAATTGCGATTTCGATTCTGCTCGACTCGAAACCTGAAATAGTTCCCACTGGAAAACGAAATCAGGCGGGAAATCTTTCTGCAGGTCGAACTCCGCCCACACCGCATCGACCGCACTGGCGTGGGCGGCGCGGAGATCTAGTTCCATTTGCGTAGTGTAAGAGGCTCCACGCTCCACAAAAATGCGCGCTGCTGTGCGTGCCCGAATCTTCCGGACAATTTCTGGCCACGCGGGCTGTGGGGAAAGGCTGTGATCGTCGCCCATGTCTTAAGTCAGGCCGGCGAAGTCGACGCCGGTAACAATCGTTCGAGTCCGCGCAAGAGTTTCTGCCGGTTGCCAGCGTCGAGCGCCATCGGTTGCCCGTCTCGGTAGATGCCAGTGCGCTCGAGCCATTCGAGGAATTCCGGCGCGGGACGCAATTTAAAGATTTTGCGGATTGCGAGGGCGTCATGAAAGCTGGTGGACTGATAGTTGAGCATGATGTCGTCGGCACCAGGCACACCCATAAAGTAGTTACAACCTGCAGCTGCCAGCAAGAGCATCAGATTGTCCGCGGAGTTCTGATCGGCGACAGCGTGATTGGTGTAGCAGACGTCGCATCCCATCGGCAGCCCCAGCAATTTGCCCATGAAGTGATCCTCGAGCCCGGCACGAATGATCTGCCGCTCGTCGTATAGATATTCCGGCCCGATGAAGCCCACCACACTATTCACCAGGAATGGATCGAAGGCGCGCGCGACTCCGTAAGCGCGTGCTTCCAGGGTCAACTGGTCGATTCCGTGATGTGCTTCGGCGGAAAGAGCGCTGCCTTGGCCGGTCTCGAAATACATCACGTTGTCGCCCGCCCACGGAACATTACGCGCTCCGTGATGTTCCAGGACGCGTTCGCGACCTTCTCGGAGCATGGAAAGAGTGACACCAAAGCTGGCGTTGGCGGCCTGAGTGCCGGCGACAGATTGAAAGAGCAAATCGATTGGCGCGCCGCGATCCAAACACGCCAACTGAGTTATGATATGCGCGAGGCAACACGCTTGCGTAGGAATGGCGAACTCCGTAATCAGGCGATCGAGCGCTCTCAGAATGGCCACAACACTCGCGACGGAATCGGTGGCCGGGTTGACTCCGATGACGGCGTCCCCACAACCATATAGCAGGCCATCGAACGCAGCCAGCAAAATGCCGCCAACGTCATCGGATGGGTGGTTTGGCTGCAAACGAATGCCGAGTACGCCGCGCTCACCGAGAGTATTTCGGCAGTGCGTAACGTTGCGAATCTTGCCCGCCGCTAGCACCAGGTCCTTGTTGCCCATCAGCTTAGCTACAGCTGCCGCCATTTCGGGAGTGATACCCCACTTAAGAGACTTCAAATCCGCTTCCGTGGTTTGGCTGTCGAGGATGAATTCGCGAAACTCACCGACCGTCATGCGGTGGACCGGTCCGAAGGCGGAGGAATCGTGGGATTCGAGAATGAGGCGGGAAACCTCGTCCACTTCTGGAGAAATCAACGGATTATTCAGCAGTTCCGTCAGCGGCAAATCAGCCAGAGCTCTCTTTGCGGCTACGCGCTCACGCTCCGAGGAGGCAGCGATTCCGGCAAGCTGATCGCCGGATTTCTCTTCATTGGCCTTCGCGAGTAGCTCGCGGAGATTGGAAAAACTAAAGTGTTCCCGCATGGCCGACGCCGCTAGTATGGCTGGCTTCGAAGTTGAAGGAAAGCAGGACAGCAAACTGGTTCAGATCCTGAATATCGGCACACACATCTCAACGCAGGTGGCGCGAACTATCGCAGAACCGCTCTGAGCCTCACTCTGTGGTCTTCCACTTCATCTGATAAATCTGAGTCACACTGTTATCGCTCATCGTTGCGATATAGCCCTCTGGGGTGATGGATACGAAATCCAGCGTTCCATTCAGGGATGGGTTCAACCCCGTAAACTTCGCGAATAATTCCCACTTCCCATCGGATACCGTCAGCCGGTAGATTCCGGTTTGCTCGCCGGTCGCCGCTTCGGACGGGCCTCGCATCAAATAAAGCGATTTCGAGTCCGGCGCCCACACAAAAAATCCCCAATCATGTTCAAAGACCTTCAACTGTTTCCACTGCTTGGTCTTCACGGAATAAATCGAAAGGCTCTTCGGTGGATTCTGAATTGCTGCGAGGTGTTGCCCATCGGGCGACCACAACGGTGCATAGTAGCCATCCGATCCCGGCATGGTCGATACCTTTTTTGTCTCCAGATCCAGAATACGGATGCGCAGGTGTCCCGCGATCGGGTAATCGTTATAGTAGATGGACTTCCCGTCCGGTGACCAGCTAGGGAGTACTTCCATAAAACCCTCGGACGTCAGCTTTTCCGGCGCGCCACTGTCGACGCCGACGCGATAAAGCTCCTGCCAGTCGGAGTATGCAACCCACTTGCTGTCGGGCGACCAGGTGGGCATCTGCGCCAGAGAGTTTGTGAGTTGCAACTTCTCGCTGCCGTCGATCTTGCACCGCCACAAATAACCTCGCGGATAATCCGTGTAGACCATCCATTTTCGGTCCGGTGAGATCACAATCTGCGTCGCGGGCAGTCCTCCCAGATACGGCAAAAATCGCTTTTCCTTTTCGTCGTAGAAATTCATCGACCCTTGAGCGAGGCGCCCCACGACGAACATGCCGTTGCCATCCCGGCTCGGCGCCATTCCGATCACTTCGGGTTGGCCCGGCGTCAGTCGCACCGCAGACGGCTTGCTCCAGAACTCGTACCATCTTGGCTCGAAATATTCGTAAAGATTGTTGGATCCGTCTCTCCACGAGCTAAAAACAAAATGCTTTCCTCCTGGCGTCCAGATTCCGCTATAAGCGCCGGAGTCCTGCGGCCAATGCCGAGGAAGAGGAAGTAAACGTGGATTACTGCCGTCCACGTTCAGCTCCCAGATCCTCGTAATATCGTTCTCCAGGGTGCTTCTCGACACCGTTACACGAATTTTCTTGGAGTCCGGCGAAAAAATGGGATTTCCCGGTACCATGTGGTGGGTGTTCCAGATTTCCTTTACATTTTGTCCGTCGCTGTCACACACATAGACCGATTCTTTTTCATTGAACGCAATCAATTTCCCGTCCGGGGAATAGCTTGCGCCGCGTGCTGTGATATTTCCCAACCGCTTCGCTGTGCCTCCCAGCACGGGCATAGTCCATATTGTTCCGCGCTGTGTTTCGTCGTAGAGATCGTTCTGCAGAAGCAAAAACTCAGAGCCATCGGGCGAAATATCCAGGATACCCATGGCTCCTATTGCTGCGCGAAGAGGCGCCGTGTCTCCCCCCTTTACGGACATTTCCACGGGATTGTGTTCACTGACGAAATAAATACGCGATCCGTCCGTGAAGATCGGAGGACTCTTGGTTTCGCTCGTAAAGGTGAGCTGCTCCATTGGCAGTGGCGCAGAGTCTGCGGGTGTGCCTCGACTAGTCAGTCCAACCCAGGCGGCGGCGCAGACCACCGCCGCAGCTGCGGCTCCAATCCAGACCCACCCCTTCGAACTTTCTTGCTTCGCCGACTCCGCCTGCAACCCGCTCTGCGAGCGTTCCGTCTCCTTCTTCATCAGCCGGCGCAAATCTACCATCAGTTCATGAGCTGTCTGATAACGGTCTTCGCGATCCTTCTCTAGAGTCTTCACAACGATTCGTTGAAGTTCTTCCGGTACCTGGGGATTCAATTCGCGAATAGGTTTCGGCTCTTTGTGCAGAATCTCCCCGATGATCGTTGCGGAAGATTCTCCGGGAAACGCGCGCTTTCCGGTCGCCATCTCATAGAGCACAATCCCAAACGAAAAAATGTCGCTCCGCGCGTCGATATCTCTGTCCTGCGCTTGCTCCGGGGACATGTACGCCACGGTTCCGACAATGGCGCCGCGCTCTGTGATCGGAGCCGAGACCGTTGGCGACTCGCCGATTGGCGTGTTATCCAGAATCACGCGTTTCGCCAGGCCGAAGTCCGCCAGTTTGACCTCGCCCCGGTTGGTTACAAAAATGTTGGATGGCTTGATATCCCGGTGAACGATCCCATTCTTGTGCGCAATCTCCAGCCCTGCAGCGATCTGCATCGCATAGTCCAGCAACGTTTCAAGCGGCAGCGGGCGCGATCCGATCCTCTCCTTCAGCGTCTGCCCTTCGAGCAGCTCCATGGCGATGAAAGTCTGGCCATCTTGCTCGCCGATGTCATAGACAGTACAGATGTTGTGGTGATTTAGCGCTGATGCCGCCTGTGCCTCGCGTTGAAAACGCGCCAGGGCATGAGCATCCCGCTGTCCTTCAGGTGGGAGAAACTTGAGGGCCACGAAACGTCCAAGCCGGGTGTCTTCGGCCTTATACACCACCCCATTTCCTCCAGCGCCAAGCTTTTCAACAACGCGGTATCGCGATGTCGTTGGTTGGCTGCTGGGTGGTGTCCGTGGGTCCTCCATCGTCGGCGTATGTTAGGTGTATCTCTCCATGCAAGTCAATCAAGGGGATTTGGCGCTTGTCCGCCCGTCATAATTCGCGCCAGCTAGAGAAAGAATCTGTATAACCAATATAGATGTATATGCATCTATCTGGCATGAGCCGATCATCCATTCCAGAGTTGCCGTGCATGTGCGCGAACTTTCGTAGAACCGCGCGGGCGCTTACGCAGATGTATGAGGAGTCGCTGCGGCCTTTGGGTCTGCGGGCGACTCAGCTGACGATCCTGCAAGCTTTAGCGCGGGCGGGGAAAGTCTCGCAACGACAGCTTGGGGAGATGCTGGCGATGGACAGCACGAGTCTGACGCGGACGTTGGCGATTATGACGCGGAAGAGCTGGATTGCGGAGCGGCGCGGCGAGGATCGGCGCGAGCGGCACATCCGGTTGTCTGCTGCGGGGGAGGCGAAGCTCAAGCGGGCAATGCCCGTTTGGGAAGAGGTGCAATCGCGGCTACGAAGGAAGTTGGGGAAACAGAAGTGGGTGAGTCTCTTGCAGCTCACGCATCACGTAACAGAAATCAGTAGGACACAAGGAGGTTCGTTATGAGCAAGTATGGAAAAATCACGGCTGGGTTACTCGTGGTTTGGTTTGTCGCAGTGCTCTGGGCTTCGGCGGCGCATTTGTTTCTGAATCCATTGGCACAGTTTGGAGTTGGCGTTGCGGTGGCAGCGACGGTTCCTCTGATTGTTTTTTCGTTATGGTTTGCAGCGTCGGAAGGATTTCGCAACTTCGCGTTATCGTTGGACCCGAAAATTCTGACTTCCGTGCAGGTGTGGAGGGTTGTGGGATTCACATTTCTTCTGCTGCAAGCGCGAAATGTATTGCCTGCGATTTTCGCGTGGCCGGCGGGATATGGGGACATGTTTATAGGAGTTACGGCGGGATTCGCGGCATGGAAGCTGGCGGAGCCGGCGCATCGCGGGACGTTCATTTTTTGGCAGGCGCTTGGAATATTGGATCTTGTTACAGCGGTGAGTCTGGGCACGATGGGGCGTTTGCTTGACCCGCATGGCGCGTCGATGGTGGCGATGACGGTGCTACCGCTGAGCTTGATTCCTACTTTTTTTGTGCCGCTCTTTATGATGCTACATGTGATCTGCATCGCGCAGGCGCGGAAGTGGAAGACAGTGTCGCAGGCCGGGCAGCAGGTCGTGAGACCGTTACAACATTCGGCGATCTAGGGGCGGGTCCACGGAAATCGGAAAGAGCAAGGGCTCTCGACGAAGTGGTCGTCGAGGGCCCTGAATGTTTGGATAGAAATGCGAACAGCTACTCAGCGCGGAGGGCCTCGACTGGATCTACCGTGGCGGCGCGGCGCGAGGGGAGATAGCTGGCTATGAAGGCAGTGAAAATCAGGCCGAGCGTTACGGCGGCGTAGGTGATGGGGTCGACCGGATTGACGTGGAAGAGGAGCGACGACATTAGGCGCATAACGATGGCGGCGGCAACCAAGCCAAAGGCGGCGCCGATCCCGGTGAGAATTAGTCCGTGGCGGATGAACATGCCAGTGACGGATTGCTGTTGAGCGCCGAGAGCCATGCGAATGCCGATTTCGCGGACGCGTTGCGAGACGGAGCAAGCGATGACGCCATAAATGCCAACGACGCCGAGAAGCAGGGCCATGCCGCCAGCAACCGCAAGCATGATCAGTGTGAACGACGTGCGCGCCATGGAGTGTGTGTAGTAATAGCCGAGGGTATTCATGCGCGAGAGCGGAAGATTGGGATTCACGGACCAGACGGCTTCGCGGACTTCCTTTAGGAAAGATTCGGAGCCGGCGCGCGGGCTCCGAATGCCAAAGGCGGTGTAACTCGCAACATCTTGCGCCTGGCCCTCGAAGCGAACGCGCATGATGGGCCAATA
>Ga0210388_10000519_pt1 | contig 31536 bp, 24 predicted proteins | sample IncBWC19OmetaG_FD_155485 | JGI IMG/M metagenome (GOLD analysis project Ga0210388, IMG submission 155485) | Forest soil microbial communities from Barre Woods Harvard Forest LTER site, Petersham, Massachusetts, United States - Inc-BW-C-19-O ...
GACGGCATCTGTGTTCGGAGAGCCGTCCGTATTGAGCGCCCAGCTACCGTCGAAAGTCGCGCCCAGCGTGGGATTGCCGACGTGACCATCGTCGGTGGTTGCTGTGGCATAGCCGTGGCGCACAGCTTCCAGTTCTGGTGGGTTGGTAACGCCACACAGCCCCATGCAGCCTTTGAAGAGAAACTTGCCGTTCCACTTGGTGGGCAGAGCTGCCTGGAAATTCGCGGTCTTGCCGGTCGCGGGATTGGTCAAGACGGTTCCCTGAGCGAAACAAAACTCCGGCGTGCCCAACTTGGAATTCGGCGGGACGAGTACAACGCCACCGCCGGCGGCCAACTGAGCCTGAGTGACGCCTGAGGGCGGCTGCCCGTCGCTGATTGTTGTGATGGTCATGCCAGCCGGCGAGGCGGCCTGCACTCCCGCTGCGGTGCAGGAGGATGCACCGCTAGTAGACGCGAAGGCTGTGCACTTCATGCTGAAGGCAGTTAGCAGAATGCCGACGGTGCACAGCAATGTTCTGGATGTCATGGATGTCCCTGATTCGCTTTCCAGCGCTGGGTATCGGGGCCCGGGGGAGAGATTGCGGCCTAGGTGTCTTCCAATGCGAGCGACGGCGCATTATACCCCCCGGGCGGTTGAGCCGTGCGAACTGCCAGCGACCCGGCCTCGCGGTTACCAAAGATTGGTCGCGACCTCCGGTCATCTGGGAATGCGTCCAGAACGAAACTACACTGACGCGGAGTATTGTGCGATTTCATTAGGGGCTCGGTTCGATGTTGATTCCGATCAAGCACGACAATATGACGGCGCGGCGCTGGCCGGTGGTGACGATTGCCTTGATCGCCATCAATGTCGTGGTCTTCCTCTTCACCATGTCGGCCATGGACGAGGAGGCTCCGCAACTGGGCGAGGTCAAGTCCCACATCCTGATTCTGGCGGCGCTGCATCCCGAGCTGAAAATGCAATCGGAGTCGCAGAAACTGGTCGACGGATTTAAACAGAGCCATCCGCAAGCCTGGAAGCACGTGCAGGACCCCTACCGCGACATCATCGACGCCTACGACGCCAAGGTCAAAATGACCGAAGACACGTCGAAGCTGCAGAACGAAATGGACTCGCTCAACACCCAGTTCGTAAAGCTATCGAAGACTTCGATCATCGAGCAGTACGCCTTCGTGCCGGCGAATCCAACCGCTATCAGCTACCTGACGGCTAACTTTCTGCACGGCGGCTGGCTGCACATCATCGGCAATATGTGGTTCCTCTGGCTGGCGGGGTTTGTGCTCGAGGACGTATGGGGACGTTGGATCTACTCGGCCTTCTATCTGATCGCGGGCGCGGCTGCGTTGCAGTTTTATGCCTGGTCAAATCCGGGCAGCATTACGCCTACATTAGGCGCGTCGGGAGCAGTTGCGGCACTTATGGGAGCATTCCTGGTGCGCTTCCCGAAAATGAAGATCGAGATGGCGTGGCTCTTCATGTTCAAGCTGTATCGCTTCAAAGCCGCGGCATTCTGGTTGTTGCCGATTTGGCTGGCCATGGAAATTTTCTATGGATCACTCTTCGGCTCTAGCAGCGGAGTGGCCCACTGGGCGCACGTAGGCGGTTTCTTGTTCGGTGCAGTGGCGGCGTTGGGCATCCAGTATTCCGGTATCGAGCAGAAGACCAACAAGGCGATTGAGGAACAAGTCAGCTGGAGTGCCGACCCTGAAATGGATAAGGCAAACGACATGATGGAACACGGCCAGCTCGACGATGCCATCGCGCTCTTGATCAGCCACGTCGCCGCTAAACCGAATTCCCTCGATGCCTGGAACCTGCTGCGCCAGATTTATTACCGGCAGTCCAACACCAAGGCGTACATGGACGCAACCATCAAGACCTGTGGGCTGCGCCTGAAGGCGCGCGAAGTAGAAGCGGCATTCCAGGACTATGCCGAGTTCATGGATGCCGGCGGAGGAAAAATGCCCGCCGCCACTTGGCTCGAGCTCTGCAAAGGTGCGGAAGAAAAGCAGGAGTTCGAACGCGCCCTAACCGAGTACCAGCAACTCACTGCCTCGTATCCGGCGGAGCGGCAAGCTCTGACCGCACAACTCAGCGCCGCCCGGCTCTGTCTGAAGCGTCTGAACCGTCCGCAAGACGCGCTGTCGCTCTATCAGGCCGCCGCCGTTTCCCCCATTCCTCATCTCGATTGGGAGCAGCATATCCAGTCGGGCATTAAAGAGGCGAAAGCGGCGATGTCATCCGGCAAGGCAACTGCAGCCGGAACACAGTAAGAAACTCCAAGGCGTCTCAAATACGCAGGCCAGATCAAATCGGCCGGAATCGAATTTGAGGCAGCAGAGTTACTTCCTGACTGCACCGACTCATTCGACTTCTTCTTCCTCCGGCTGAGTTTTCCGAGATATCATCCGCCCCCGCGCTTTCATTGACTTGCCTCGATTGCGAACGTAAGATTCGCGCCAGCGATCCGTAAAGCATGATTGGCCAAACCATTTCGCACTACCGCGTGGTTGAGAAGTTGGGTGGTGGCGGGGGAATGCGTTACAAGCTCGTGTGGGAGTCGGCGCGGCGCAAAACCCAGCCGATGCCGATGCGGCGCGCGTCCGCGCTCTTGCCGCCTACGAGGATTTTCTTACTCTCTGGAAGGATGCAGATCCCGACGTCCCAATCCTGAAACAAGCCAAAGCGGAATACGCGAAGCTGCAATAGCGGCGTCCGCTACTCACTCAGGGTGCGGCTCAGAAGGGCCGGGTCGTCGGAGATGATGCCGTCGACACCCAACTCCGCGAAGCGCTTCATGTCGCTCGCATCGTTGACCGTCCACACCATGATCTTCTTTCCAGCGCCTTTTACTTTGCGGACAAGTTCCGGCTCAACTAATTCGTGGTGAGGGATCACATATCCGATCGGAAGGTCGGTCCAGACGCGAAGTTGCGCCGGCGTCTCGCAAATCAGGCCCAGCGAAATCGTCGCGTCCTGGGCCCGGAGATCCTTGAGGGCACCGGGCAAAAACGACGAGACGACGACTCCGCGACGCGGCTTGTGGCGAAGGAACAGATCGGCCACAATCCTCTCCACGCCACGCACTTTCAACTCGATATCGAGAAACGCGCTCGCCTGGTAGCGCTTTAGCACATCCCGCAACCGGGGCAGAGTCGGGAGTTGTTGGGCGAGGGTTCGCTCGATCTTGTAGCTTCCAAATTTTGGATCGTGCGCGATTACGGCTTCCCCGTCTTCTGAAAGCCGCACGTCGAATTCAAAACCGTCGCAGCCATCGGCCAGAGCGCGGTCGAATGAGGCCAGCGTATTTTCCGGGATCGACTCGATTGCGCGGGCGCCGCGGTGGCCAAGCAGAAGAGGACGGTTCGCGCGCGGAGGGGTCGTGGAAGAAGAATCAGTCAAGATCGAAATCTCGAATCGGCTTGCCGGTGTCGGGAGACTCCTTGGCCTTCTTCACCGCTTCCTGGAATTTCTTCTCCAGTAGCGAGGAAGCATTCTTCTGGGCTTCCACCGACTGCTGAAAGATCGATTCCCGGCGGCTGTCCTGCTCGCGCATCGCTTTTGCCGCCGCCTCCATGTCGTTGAACATTTTTGGCTTCACCGCCGCAGTGTGGGCGATCACTGCGCGCTCCTCCGTGTCAATCTTGAGCACCGCGCTGCAACACGGACAAGTCACTTCGAAGTTGGGGGGCGTCTTCGCCATCTGAGCGAATCATACCGCAAAGCAGCTCCTGGGCGCAGAATCAACCATTTCCCTAACGCGCCATGACGATACGCCGCTCGACACCCCGATGCCATCGTGAGGCCCGCGCTTTTTGCGGGCCGAAGGGCCTATGAACTCGCCGCCGGCGCTGATAAGTTGCAACCTGAGACTTTAGGCCAGCAGGCGCCGTTCAAGGCTTGATTTTGATCGGAAAGATGTGGAACAGATTCAGCATTTCCCATCCGAGCAGGAAGACTGACAGCATCACGACCAGCACAGCCAGCAGTTCCCCAAAGGTCAACCCGCGGCGGGAAGGCTCGAAGCGCCTGGCCGCCAGGCTGAGAATGTTCAGGGTGGCGAAGCCAAAAACAACCGCCCAGAGGATGTTGAACACGTCCTGCCGCGTCCCGCGATAGAGCACCGCAACCGCCACGCCCAGGAGCACCGCGGAGTAAGCGCGCGCGACGGTGTAGACCGCCAGCGCAGTCCGCGTGGTTCGCGCAAAGCCGGCAAGCAACGACATAGAAGCAGGTATCGCCATGGGGAAGATCAAGCCCAGTCCGTCGGAGGCCAACGCTGGTCCAAGATCTGGATATTACATCTTTTCCACGCCCAACCACGACTCGGAAATTCCCGGGCAACTCTCTGGTCAAGAGCGACGCCGGCTTCGCTCGGCTTGGTTAATATGGATCATGGCAAAGCGCCGCTTTATTTTTTTCGACGTCGGCAATACGTTGCTCTTTCCGAATCGCGCGCGAATGCTGGCCCCGCTGCCGCCCGAGCAACAGCCGACTCTCGAGCGCTGGCAGGCACTGGAGCGCCGCACCAAGCTGGAATTCGATCAGGGCATAATCGGAGGCAAGGTCGATCATGGCTTCTGGTGGACGTTTCATACTTATCTTCTGGAAGGAGTCAATGCGCTCGATGACCGTCTGCGTGACACCCTGATCGAGAATACGCAGCAATCCGCCAACTGGGATCAGATTCTGCCCGGCACGCGCGACGCTCTGGAACGAATCCGGCAAGATTACGCGATCGCGGTGATTTCCAACGCCGATGGCAAGATTGACGCGGTTTTGCGCCGCTGCGGAATTGCCGACTGCTTCAATAGCATCACTGACTCCGGCATCGTGGGGCAGGAGAAGCCGCATCCCGCGATTTTTGAAACAGCTCTGCAGAGCATGAAAGCCGAGGCCAGCGAGAGCCTCTACGTGGGCGATGTGTATTCGGTGGACTATGTTGGAGCACGCAACGCCGGGATGCAGGCCGTGCTGTTTGACGTGGCAGGAGCTTACCGCGAGCGCGAGTTTCCGCGCGTTGAGTCGCTGGCGGGATTGCAGAACTGGTTCAGATCAGAGCCCTGATTTCGATTAGGTTCTCAAACGACGTGCTTCTCTCGGCATGACGAGAACGAATGTGGAGGTGTGTGATGTTTGACTCGACGCGGATTTTCTTATTTCTCACTGCCGCCTTGCTCCTGGCGGTTGCTCCCGGGCCTGGGATGCTTTACGTTCTGGCGCGCAGTCTGGCGGGCGGAAAACGCGAAGGCGTGCTCTCAGCCTTCGGCACATTTCTGGGCGGAATGGTCCATGTGTTGGCGGCGGCCCTGGGGGTGTCCATCATTCTTGCCAAGTCGGCGGTTGCTTTCGCCACGGTGAAGTATGTTGGCGCGGCTTATCTGTGCTTCCTGGGCATCCGAATGATTCTGGACGCGCGTAGAGAAGAAAGAACGCCGGATACAATTCCGGCCAGCAAGCCGGCGCGCAATCCGCTGTGGCAGGGAGTGGCGACGGAAGTCTTGAATCCCAAGACCGCGCTGTTCTTCCTTTCGTTCATCCCGCAGTTCGTGAACCGCGGCAGTGGGCACGTCTTTCTGCAGTTCGTAGCGCTGGGAACAATCTCTGTAGTCTTGAATACAACGGCCGACCTGATTGTGATCGCGCTGGCGGGGCCGCTTGGAGAGCGAATTCGTTCGTCGGCAACATTTCGCCGACGGCAGCGCACAGTGACCGGGGCGATCATGATTGGACTCGGAACTTATGTGGCGACGAGTGAGAGCAGGTAGATCACAGCTCCAGAATCTGATGGTCGTGGCAGTCGGGCTGGATCGCGTCGTAAAGCTGGCGAAGAATATCCTGACCATAACGCGCCAGAAAATACAGGCCGCCAATGCCGCGCTCCTGCAGGCCTTTGTCGGGATAGAGCGCCTGGCTGAGCGTTTCCGCGTGGCGGCTGACGAGTTCGCTTTTTTGCGCTTCGGCCCGCGCGGCCTGGGTCTGCAGTTTTTCCAGTTGATGCTGCATCTTCGACGCGGAAGTCTGCGCGGCATCCACTAGAGTGCGATCCAGCTTCCCCAGTTTTTCGCGGATGGTTCCCAGATTCGCCGCCAGCGATTGGCTGGCAAGTTCAAAAGCCTCCTGCAGATCCCCCGGCAGGCTGTTCGCCGCAAGTTGCCGGCGCAACGCTTCCGGGCCATTGAATACTTCGGGTACGGTGATTCCATTCCGTTCGAGCACGCGCTGCACTTTCGGTTCGACAATGGTGGCGGAAAACCGCGGCACAATGGGCGTGACCCGGCCGAGCAGAGTTTCGTAGACCGCCCCAGCCTGCGAAAAGTATGCGGTTTCGGCAGCGCCGCCAGTATAGGCAAGCGTGGGCAGAAGATAGTCCTCCACCGTGGGCCGCAATAAAACGTTGGGGCTGAAATTCTCTGGAGCCTGGGCGATACGACTCAACAGTTCGGCTTTAGAAATCTTCTCCGCTGTCGACTCGCTGCCAATCACAAACTCCTCTGCATCGCCATTGACGCGGCGATGAATCGGCGTGCGCGATCCCTGGCGCAAAGTAAAGACCAGCACCGACGACGATGTCACCTTCACCTGCTGGTGATATCCTGCAGCGTCAAGAGCCTCGCCCCGTGCCAGAAGCGCCGTCGAGAGTTCGCCCGCGCGCTCAACGGCAGCGCGATAGATCGGTTCGGCCACACGGTGGAGTTCCGCATCCGAAGCGTCGAGTACAATCACGCCCCACTCGGCAAACACTCGCGCGTAAAAGCGAGCAAAGGCCGTGCCCAACGTTTCGCCAGGACGATAAGTCTCGCGAAGAAGTTGCACCGCCTCGGAATCTCCAAGCAGATGGACTGCTTCTTCGACGACGGGAAGAATTTCGTCGCCGAGGCGCACTGCGCTGACTGGCGCGCCGGCCACTTCGTGACTCGAAGTCACGAGAGTCCGCAACATGCCATCCGTGCCGGGGATAGAAACGTGGTTCACCTCGGCTAGATCATGGTCGTAAGTTGCGAGCCAAAAAACCGGCACGGCATCCACTCCCGCAGCCGTGGCTTGTTCCGCCAGTTTCACGGCGGTCAGCGCTTTATATAGGGCAAACATCGGGCCACCGAAAAGTCCGACCTGTTGACCGGTGACGACCGCGGCAGCGCCGTCGCGTAGACGCTGCAGATTGGCCAGCGTTTTCGGAGAAGCGTCCCAGGACTTGTTCTGCCGTTCGAGGATGGCGCTGACGCGCTCGCGACGGGCCGGATCGTAGGAACTTTTGGTGGCTTCTTCGGTCAGCCACTCCGTGAAATGCGGTGGCTTGGGGTAAAACGGCTGGACTTGCGAGGAGTACGAAAGGAAATCGGTGAAGAGGCGCGTGGTATGCGGAATTTGGGAGAAAGGTAGACAGTGCGCCTTCACCGGGAAAACTCCTGACAACTGTACTGACAGCTTCTTGTTGCCCGACGTATCGCCAACGGTTGGACGCGTGAGATCATTTCAGGTCAACATCCGTCATTAACATACTATCGTGGAAACAATTCGCAGAGCGCGCGCGTAGTTAGAGATGCACTAGAAGACCGCAAGATGCAAGATATGATGGTGCACGCGGGTGGCGGCCTTAGTCGTTTCGAAGACTGCGACCGCGTTGCTTCCAATCGACTTACGACCCTATGCCTACGACCGCTCCGCTCATCATTGCTGTTGCTTCGCCGCTGACTCTGGAAGGCTCGGTAGTTCGCCTCGAGCCCATTCGCTCTGAACACGCAGAACTCTTCTGGAATATCGCGAAGAACGATCTGGATGAGATTTTTCGTTGGATTCCTTACGGGATGAAGACTCCAGAGGACTTCCAGAAACTGGTGGAAAAGGCCTTCCGCGAGCAGGAGCGCGGCGAGTCAATTGTGTTTGCTACCGTCGAACGCGGGACCGGACGCGTCGTCGGCAGCACGCGTTTTATGAATATTGATCGCGCGAACCGCCGGGTCGAAATCGGCTCGACCTGGATCGCGACGCCGTGGCAGCGCACCGCCATCAATACGGAGGCGAAATACCTGATGCTGCGGCAGGCGTTCGAAGTTTGGGGATGCGCCCGGGTCGAACTGAAAACTGACGCGCTGAACCAGAAATCGCGCAACGCAATTCTGCGCATCGGCGCGAAAGAAGAAGGCACACTTCGCCGGCACGTAGTCACCTGGACCGGCAGAATCCGCGACAGCGTTTACTTCAGCATTCTGGATGACGAATGGCCAGACGTCAGTGCGAAACTCGAAGCTCGCCTCCCCGGATCAGTTTGATAGTCTCCTGAGCGTTTCGCCCACCGCGAAGACTATGACGCACCCTAATGGCGCTCATGATTGTCATTTCGGATGGTTGCGTTCCAAACACCAAAGAAATTCTGACTCTGCTTTCAACTCATCGCTCTAACTCCGCATCCAAACTTGGCGGATCAAACTGAGAACCGAGCTTTCATCATGCATTATTATTTTGCGGATTGGCGCAGCGTGTTGTGGTCTGCCGGCTTGGCGGCGGGTTCGGTGTTCCTCGCTGTGGCGGCGCACCGCATCCTGTTCGTGCTGGGCAAACGTCTGGCGAATCGCAAGGGAGGTCCGTTCTACGAACTGCTGGCGCGGCACGAAGAGCGGCCGACCGGCCTGCTCTTGCCTTTGTTGGCGTTGCTTGCAGTGGTTCCGTGGTTGCCTCTAGCACCCGGATTGTTGGCGCACTTGACTCACGTCATCGGCCTTAGCCTGATAGCTTGCTTCGCATGGCTGGCCGTGGCGATGCTCGACGTCCTGGAAGATTTCATCTCTCATCGCCATGCCCTCGAACTGAGCGACAATCTGGCCGCCCGGCGGGTTCGGACGCAGGTGCAGGTGCTGCGACAAATTGCGGTCGTCGTGATTGTCGTGATCACGATCGCAGTGATGGTGATGACTTTCCCCAACGTACGCCATCTGGGCGAGAGCCTGTTTGCGTCGGCTGGATTGGCCGCTCTGGTCGCGGGGCTGGCGGCCCGCACGACTTTGTCGAGTTTGCTTGCGGGAGTTCAGATTGCCTTCAGCCAGCCTATTCGGCTGGAGGATGTTGTCATCGTTGAAGGCGAGTGGGGTTGGGTGGAAGAGATCACGACCACATATGTAGTCGTGCGGATATGGGATTTGCGCCGGTTGATTGTCCCATTGTCTTATTTCATCGAAAAGCCGTTTCAGAACTGGACGCGCCGAACGGCTGACTTGCTCGGCACGGTGTTCGTCTACACCGACTACAACGTCCCGGTCGATGAGATCCGCGGAGAACTTCACAACATTCTTCAGGCTTCCAAAATGTGGGATGGCAAGGTCTGGGGGCTACAAGTGACCAATGCGTCGGAGCGCACGCTCGAACTGCGCGCGTTGATGAGCGCTCCAAACGGTCCCGTCGCATTCGACCTGCGTTGCTATGTTCGCGAGAAGTTGATCGCATTCCTACAACAGAAATATCCGCAGAGTTTGCCGCGCGCTCGAGCCGAGCTTAGCGGCCGGTTGAGCAGCCGCACAGAGGCGACATCCAGCGAAGGGTCGGAGTTTCCCGGCTCCGCGAGTTTCCATCCGGCCGCTTGACGTTGCAGCTTCGGATTTATTGGAAGACATTCGTGCTCCGATCGATTGCAGTAGTGGAAGCCCACCTGGGCCTCCGTACACGGAAAGGCGGAACAATTGGCACGACCTGCCGCAAGCGTCGGGTAGGATATTGAAACTAAAGGGCTATTGTGGTCATCCAATCCATTGACTTCCACTCTGGGGGGACCTAGTCTGGAAGTGGTTCTTTCAAAAGGCCAATCCCACCAGTGGGGGCGTCACGGCTTCGACGGAGATGCTTGCGGCCAAGAGGCATGCCGGGGTGCACACACCCGTAATCGTGGGCAAAATGATAATTGCCAATCAACAAATGGCATACGCAGCCTAACTAGTTTAGGCAGCCGTCCGAGGAGGCTTCGCCCGTGGGCCTCCGTAGGACGTCACACAGCGGGCTGCTCTTCTCTTCTACGTCTGGGGAGAGAGGCTAAGATCTCAGGCTAGCGGCACCCGTTTCTTGTCCGTTCTGAGCGGAGACCGCGAACGTCCCAGGGTAATGCCTGGGGCATGAACGTGAATAAGCATGTAGTCTCTTGACCAGTAACATTTTCGGACGCGGGTTCGACTCCCGCCGCCTCCACCACTATAAACTACTGATAATAAATAAGTTACAAAGTCATAGAAAAAATCGTACAATAAACGTACAATGGATTCGGCAAAGGGGCCGAATCCATGCTCTCCGTTTACGCCCGCCACTATCCTCCCTGCCCTTCCGGCGACCTCAACTACAAACGGTGTCGATGTCCCAAGTGGATCAACGGTCGATTGGGTTCTGATGGTCCTTTTATTCGGCGCAGCGCCAAAACCCGTAGTTGGGAAAAGGCCGAAGACTTCAAACGCAAGCTGGAAGATGAATACGAAGCGAAGCAGAAAGGGCTCGAGGAGGCCACTCGCCCTGAACCTGCAGTTCTCACAATTAAAGATGCGGTGGCACGATTTCTCAAAAGCAAGCGCAATGAGAATCTTGCCGATTCCACTCTCGATAAGCTGACGACAATCTTTGAGAAGCAGTTCCTCGGCTGGGCCAACTCAGTCCGGTTTACACAGCTCACGGAGGTGACAACTACAGATCTGGAGGATTTCCGTGATACCTGGACTGACGGACCTCTTGCCAGGAAGAAGAAACAAGAACGTTTGATCGGATTTTTTTATTACTCTTTACGTCTCGGCTGGATCAAGTCGAATCCTGCGGTGCTGTTGGGTCGAATCAGAGCCGATGGTCCTCCTACGGATTACTTCCCTGCGGCCGAGTTCGACAAGATCGTGGACGCAACTTACATCTACCAGCCCAAAGGCTGGGTGGAATGCAGAAATCAAGCGACTCGGCTTCGCATTCTCACGTTGCTGATGCGTTGGAGTGGACTTGCGATTAGGGATGCTGTGACGCTGGAACGACGGCGGTTGAACGAGAATGGTGAGCTGTTCTTGTACCGCGCCAAGACCGGCAGCCCGGTCTACGTTCCACTCCCTCCGGACGTCGCGGACTCCCTGAGAAACATTCCGCCCGGCCCCACCCCTAGCCAGCGCTACTTCTTTTGGTCCGGCAACGGATCGCCTAAATCCGTGGTCGGCAATTGGCAGCGCAGCTTTCGGCGGCTTTTCAAGATCGCGAATCTGCGCCGCGATGATGGCTCGCCAAAGCGTTGCCATCCGCACATGCTTCGGGACACATTTGCGGTCGAAATGCTACTAGCAGGCGTGCCGCTGGAGCAGGTCTCAATCTTGCTCGGACACAAGAGCGTGAAGATCACGGAGAAGCACTATGCTCCCTGGGTCAAGGCTCGTCAGGAACAGCTCGCAGCCAACGTTCGCAAAGCGTGGAGTGTCCTCGATACGGCCAAGAAAACGACAACGGCTAAGTCGCGGAAGCATCTGAAGAGCGCTTGACGCGATTGCTCTTCCAGCTCTGCAGCGTGGTTGATTTCTAGCTTGCCCTGCATAACTTTCGATGAACGCGCTGGAGAACACTCTCAGGCACACGCAAGGTCCGATATCCGCGCTTGTGCAATTTTTCTTCTGTGTACCAGTGGATTACACCTGGTTCCCTTTCAAATATTTTGCGAACGGTCTTCTCGCTGAGTGCCCAGAGCTTGGCAATCTCAATCACCGAGTAGTGCTTTTCGCGAGCTAGTTCAATCGGCGGCCCAATTGAGGGGCCGGGAACGGTGTGGAGGACATGGGAGGACTCGGCTGGTTTTCGAGCGAATTCAGACATGGTATGACTCCATCGGTCACTGCATTGCTCACCAACTTGATTCTCCCGGCGTTAATTGTCCAATGAATTCTCGGGCGACAGCTATTCCCAACAGGAGTATCTGGGCGAGAAGTCCTGAGCCTGCACCGGCGCTTGGGAGTAGAGCGACCCCTCCAGCCAACACTTCTGGCACTACAATCGGCGCGGTATTGGCGATCGTGCTTTTGCGTGCCATCACACCATGCTAGGCACGATGGCCACGACTCACCTGAGGCTCGGGCAACCTGCCAAGCGAGGGGCCAGTTCGCGGTCGTACGGCTACTTCGATTGCTGTTCTCTGTCGGCGCCGAAGTAAGCGTGTTGGTACACAAAACCCGGAACGGTAGCAGTGGGTAGAATCGTGATCACGTCCATGGCGCAAGGCGAGCGGTGGCGCAGCCTCGACCATTAGTTGCTTCCAGGCGCAGCTCGCGTTTTTCCGTCCCGCTACGCTCTACCTAGAGACCGTGTCCTGGATCTCGATAGAAAAGTTCAAAGGGATGACGTTGAACCAACCGCGGGAGCCGCTGGAACAGTAAACGCCGCGCGACAAGTCGAGAGATCACTCCACTAGTTTACGGAGCGCTTGGCAAAAGCAGATGCGGACCGTCCGATTGCGCATTCCGCTCTTCGACGACTCTGAGCGCCTCAGCCAATCGCTGTTGCCGCATATTCTGCAGAAGTTGTTCCCAGTGAACCCGGCCATAGACGATCTTCAGTTCGTTGTCCGAAAGGTCGATCTCGCCCGCCCAAATCCGCTCGTGAAAACCCCGGAACGAGACCGGATTCGCGTCTTTTCGAATTCGGTTGCCCGCCGAACCAAGCAGCAGGAAGACCGCGGCGGACAACATGTGCAGCACCTGACGCATTAGGAAAAAGCGCGCCTGTTGGTACTCATCGGGTGGTTGGCCAAAGTACTCCGCCAGATAAGTTCGTTCGTCCGCCTCTTTGATGACTACGAAGTTGGCTACAATTGCCATTTCGAAGTAGCGGTCGTTCAGGAACGCAGCCGTCCAGTCAATGAGCCAGACGCGGCGGCCGTCGAACAAGATGTTTTCCGGCTTAAGGTTCATGTGGCACGACACGAAATCCGCATCGAGCCTTGGGTACACGGCACAGATTCGTTCATAGCCACGGAAAACCTCCTCGATCTCAGCTTCAGGGAGCAGACTCGCCGTGCGGAGTCTCCAAATGAAGAACTTGTGCGCCGTGACGTAGTTGAACGCCTTGGGAAAAGGCGGCAGTCGGTGGAGGCCGCGCAGGGTTGCGGGAAGATAGACTAGCGCCTGTGCCGTCGAAAAGGGCACGGTTTCGATCCAGTCAATGATCGCGATCCCTTCTGCGCCGTTGGAATACAGGACACGATGCCAAACCCGCTTCCGCCGCCGCCTTCATGCAGGTGAAGACACGGGCCGGATCGTTCCTCTCGTCCATACGTGTCGTGATCCGCAAGAGGTATGGAGATCCCCGGACGACAATGCGAAGCATGAGATCCGAACTGTGGGCTCGAGTCATTCTGCGAATATCTTCGATCGATCTTGTGCCAAAGGCCTCCTCCAAACCTCGCCACACAGCGGCACTCTTTTCTTGCGGGATCATGAGCTCATCGTACCCAGATATTTCGACCACAAACAAGGCTTCGAGGCTGGTTTTATGAGACCGCTTGTAGTGACGTAGAGGGCGACCACTCTGGTCTCCCAAGATGTAAATCCCATCTTCGCACTGGCAAAGTCTCCTATGTACGGGACAGTCGCTCAAGGTGCTCAGTGTCTTGGTTACTCGCGCGGTACACTTGACTAAACATCTTGGGGGGCTGATACTCTCTCGCATTGGGGCGTGGCGTTCCTTTCGTAGAGGATTCTGACGAACACAGGTGAGTAGGTGGGGCGAAGTTCACACGGAGAAATCGGGTCGCCGATGAGATGTTTCCGCCTAAAGACGCCAGCACTAGTTCTGCTGATCGGCTTACTCGCCGTTATCACTCTGATTTTGATATTGCCAAATGTAGATTTGCTCGACGCAGCCTTTCACAGAAATACTTCTCCCCTTGGACTGCACGCTTACTTTCATTCGCTTCCACATCTAAATGTGTCATCGACCTTGGTGTCTTTGGTGTTGGTCCTGGCGGGTTCTCGCCGGTTTGAAAGCAGGGACCTGACGAGCCTAGCTTTTGTCGAACCCCTCCGAATCCTCCATCACTCGCTTCGCTGCTAAACACTCCTTCGTCGTTTTCTTGCGGGCCCATTGCATTTGTTGATGCCTGGGCTACCCGGGGACTTCAGTCGCAACATCGCGGCGCAGAATGCCTTCGTGGTGGATCAGCTCCCGAACCGCAATTGACTCACTTCAGCCCTCATCACTCGTACTTGACGTCAGCAGGGGGGCGTCGTCATCGTCGTCGGCACCATCGCATCTGCAAGCCTGCGACGCAGGTTCGGGGTGTCTTGATTTGCCGAATACCAAAGGAGCAGCCATGATTCGTCAAGCGCTTGTGGTGTCTGTCGGTTTAGCCCTGACCATGATGTGTCTGGCAGCGCAGGTTGAACAAACTGCTAGCAAGAGCGAGGTTCGCGCACGAATCGTCGGAACCTGGGAACTTGATTCGACGGAGGAACACATGACCGATGGATCAATGCGACCGTACTCGGACGTTGGGCCCCGTGGTAAGGGTTACCTCATATACACACCCGATGGACACATGTGTGCTGCTGGCATGAATCCTGACCGCCCGGCGTGGCGGGATATCGACAAGCCGACTGAGGCGGAACAGCTCCGTGCGATGGATGGTTTCTTTGGTTATTGCGGGCGCTACGAAATTGACGCAATCCATCATGTGATCTATCACTACCCAGAGGTCGCCCTGGACCCCAATGTGGTGGGAACAAAGCAGCCGCGCCCGTATAGATTCGACGCCGAGACGCTCACGTTTTCGGACAAAGCTACCGGACCCGGCGTCGTGAGCTACGCCATTACTTGGAAGAAGACAAAGTGACATTGATGGATTGACGAAATCAGGCGAGGCTACGTGACTGGTTCGGCTTGAAATGGAGACAACGGCAACGACCTCTACTCCCGTACGCACAAAACGGCACCTGCTGCGCATTCTCGGTGTCGGCTTTGGGATTGCCATCATCGTCGGCGGGGCCATCGGATCTGGGATCCTGCGTACGCCCGGTTTGATTGCAGCCCAGTTAGGGAATCCAGTAATCATTATTGCGGTATGGGTGGTGGGCGGAATCTATGCCTTCTGCTGTACGCTCTCGGCCATCGAACTTGGCACCATGCTTCCCCAGGCCGGTGGATGGTATGTGTATTCCCGCCGCGCATTCGGGGAGTACGTTGGCTTCCTAGTGGGGTCGATCGACTGGATCGCCCAAGCGGTCTCGCTCGCCTATGTGGCGGCGGCATTTGGTGACTTCGCGGCTGAACTCCAGCCGTCATTACGCGGTTACGTGACGCTAGTATCGGTCGCGATCGTGATCGTACTGACCCTGCTGAACTGGTTGGGAATCCGTGCGGGCAGCCGAATGCAGGAACTCACCAGTTTGATCAAAACACTCGCTCTGATCGCATTTGTGGTGGCGTGCTTCATGATTCCCCTACAGGGTGCTATCGGCGTCGTTGCTCCACCCGCGAGCGGGCCTGCCCCGAAAGGAGGCGTTCTGCTAGGCATGCTTTTAGCTTTGCAAGGCATAATCGTCACCTACGACGGCTGGTACTTCGCTATTTACTTCACGGAGGAGGATAAAGACCCGGCTAAAAACTTGCCACGATCGTCCATTCTGGGAGTCTTGACCTGCCTCGGTGTGTACGTACTTTTGAATATTGCATTGCTCCATGTTCTTCCGATGAACAAACTGACGTCGTCTGACGTGCCCGTTGCCGAAGCAGCCATGGCTATTTTTGGCGCCCGGGGCAGGCAGTTCATTCTGATCCTGGCGATGGTGACCGTGATCAGCGCTCTCAATGCCACTCAACTGTTGTCGTGTCGTATTCTCTTCGGCATGGCTCGTGATGGATGGTTGCCGCGCTGGGTAGCATCCGTCAATTCAGGCGGCACGCCCACCTCGGCGTTGCTTCTGGTTTCACTTGCGTCGATCGCGCTGATTCTCAGTGGCAGCTTTGAAAAGTTGATAGCGATCGCCTCATTCCTGGTCGTCGTCCTGTATCTGTCCGGATTCAGTGCGTTGTTTGTGTTGAGAGTACGCGAGCCTGCCCTGCCCCGGCCTTTCAAGGCTTGGGGGTATCCGTGGACCAATCTTGGCGTCTTACTGGCATCGGCCGCGTTTCTTGTCGCAACCATTGTCGGCGACCTCAAGGACGCCATCTTCACGCTTGTCCTGATGGCGCTCAGCTATCCGGCCTACCTTTTCGTAGCAAGGAAAAAACGCTTTATCTGATGCCGAAGACATCGAGTCACACTTCATCAACAAAGGATGAATGGCGGCACCGGCGGCAGTCTCTCAGCCAATAGGACCGTCTACGCGTACGTGTTTTAAGCCGGGATTTTGGCAGCGGTCTCAGAGAATCGCAAGTCTTTCAAGTAAGCTCCCCACTCGTCTGTCACCGACGCGGGCGACTTGTGTAAAAGTGTATGCAACCGATTATGGGCCATCAGCCATTTGGTTCGGTATAGCGACTCCTTCGATTCGATCGTCGCGTGATTGTTGTTGGTTGCCTTTGGTACGGGCATCTTTGGGTTCAGTGACCTTCTCATAGATTCTTTATTGCTGCTTCTCGCCAATATCCCTATCGGTCCAAAGCTGTAAAGGCCAAGGGAATCACACGTACGCGACTGGCTGCCCTGTGGCCTCCAGTCGGGAAACTGTGAGACTGTTGTCCTCTTCCAGACACCACCAACGCACCTTTAGGACAAGACCAGCCATTGCTCAAAATCACGCTCCATGCTGGTGCTCGCGGCTCGATTCTCTTACAAAAGGGGCTTTTCTGCCTCTGTTCAAAATTGAACATCTTTTTTCTCGTTCTGATGGTCACATTATGAACACAGTGAGGGCTAAGAAGCAGGAAGCATCATGCTAATGGCTGGCTCAATCGTTGCGATTTGCGGACTTGGCTCCTTCTTCTTCTTTCTTGCCGGAATTTGTACAAAGCCGGCCCCTTCACCTCTTAAGGGAGTAAAGGGGGCACGGAGCGTCCACCGTACTGGGCCGGAACTTGAACTGATTAGTGCCCACAAAACCTTAGTCGATTCGTCAATCCTCGACTAACTTTTTCCTCGCCTCTTGATCGATCCATCGAGTCACTTTCCGGATGCCATGGTCGTCGCATGTCTGATTCGGATCACTTAGTACGCTTGTTGGTGTCTGCCGCACTTTTACGCACAGCTGCCTTGATTCGCTGAACATGGACTATCGGAAAAGGGAGACGCGAGGCGGTTTTGCAGTCTTCGGCCGGTTTCGCGCCACACAGAGGACATACCAAAGTCATAGGACTGGTGGGTAGATTGGCCGGAGGCTTTGTCACGCAAACAGCATGCCACAAGCAGCTGCGCCCAAGCCAGACTGTGGATATTCAAACTGAGTCTGTAGCAGCTTTCTCCTGGACTATAATTTCGAGAACTTCGGAGTCGCAAGAGGAGCTTCCTTTTGACCGTCGACGCCCATGAGCATCCCATCATCGATCGTAGCCACCAACTCACGGCTCACGGATCGGAATCCCACCCCCGCAAAGTTTGGTGGATCGTCGCGGGCGTCGTGCTGGTCGTCGTCGTTGTCGTTTTTTTGGTGTGGCGCCACTTCGATCAGGCGAAAAAAATAACTCCCCCACCGCCGAAGATCGCGGTTACCACCGCTACGGCTACGGAAGGAAACATCGGCGTTTACCTGGACGCAATCGGCACGGTCAGTCCCGTCTACACTGCCTTGATTTCGAGCCAAGTAAACGGCTTGGTCGTCGCCGTGCACTATACGGAAGGCCAACTGGTCCACAAAGGCGATCTGCTGATTGACATCGATTCGCGTACCTATCTGGCAAACCTCTTACAAGCGCAAGGGGCGCTCGAACGGGATGAGAATCTGCTCGCTCAGGCAAAGATGGATCTGGAACGCTACCGCGCGGCGTCGGCACGCAACGCGATTGCCAAGCAAATCGTGGACGACCAGGAAAAACTCGTCCTGCAGGACGAAGGCACGGTAAAGAACGACCAGGGGGTAGTGGAATTTGACCAGGTTGAGGTCGAGTACTGCCACATCACGGCTCCCATCGCTGGCCGCGTCGGCTTACGATTGGTGGATCCGGGGAATGTGGTGCAATCTTCCGGAGGGGCAACTCTGGCCGTCATCACACAGTTGACGCCGATCACCGTGGTTTTCACGGTGCCGGAAGACAGTTTAGGCCCGGTCGCGGTTCAACTTCGCAAGAAGGCTAAGCTCACCGTCGATGTTTTTGATCGTACCGCGCAAACGAAAATCGCCAGCGGGAAATTGCTGGCGCTCGACAACCAGATTGACACGACCACGGGGACCGTGAAGGCACGATCCATCTTCGACAATCAGACTGATGTGCTTTTCCCCAACCAGTTTGTGAACACGCGATTGTTAGTGAATACGCTGCAGGGAGTGACGCTGGTCCCTGCATCCGCGATTCAACAGAACGGCGAGGCGTCGTTCGTGTATGTGATTCAAAGCGACGTCGCGCATTTGCGCGGTGTAACTCCGGGAGTTACAGACGGCGGGCTAACTCAAGTCGGCGGCATCAATTCTGGAGACGTCGTCGCGACCAGCAGCTTCGACAAGTTGCAGGACAACACTGCAGTCGCAATTTCGAGCCAAATTGGCAATCAGACTCCGGCTCAGGCTCCACCCAAACCTACAGCCAAGCCGGGTGCGTCCCGTGCGAAGGGGAGCAGCGCCCCGTGAGTCCGTCTCGCCCGTTCATCTTGCGGCCGGTTGCGACCTCTTTGCTGATGGCTGCCATTCTGCTGGTCGGCATTGTTGGCTATACGCAGCTACCGGTCTCGGCCTTGCCGGAAGTCGACTATCCGACGATTCAAGTGCTCACGTTTTATCCCGGAGCCAGCCCCATCGTGATGGCGACAACGGTGACGGCACCACTGGAGCGCCAATTCGGCCAACTGCAAGGTTTGAGCCAGATGACCTCCACCAGTTCCGGAGGCACGTCGGTCATTGTGCTGCAATTCAACCTGACTCTGAATATTGATGTGGCGGAAGAAGAGGTGCAGTCTGCGATTAACGCGTCGCAGAGTCTTTTGCCATCGATTCTGCCCTCGCCACCGATCTACAGCAAGACCAATCCAGCCGATGCGCCCGTGCTCACTCTGGCCATTACCTCGAGCTCGCTGCCGCTTTCTCAGGTCGAAGACCTGGTGGACACGCGGCTAGCGCCGAAGATTTCGCAGCTGAACGGCGTCGGCCTTGTAACCATCAGCGGTGGGCAAAAGCCGGCGGTCCGTATTCAAGCCAACCCCGCGGCCCTGTCATCCTATGGCATCAACATGGAGGATCTGCGGACGGCTCTGACCAACGCCAGCGTGAACGCCGCTAAAGGGAACTTCGACGGACCGCGCCAGGATTACCAGATCGACGCCAACGATCAGCTCATCACCAGCGACGACTATCGGAAGGTCGTCGTTGCCTACCGTAACGGCGCTCCGGTAATGCTGACCGATGTGGCCAACATCGTGAATGGAGTGGAAAACAACAATCAGGCGGCGTGGATGAACCAGACGCCTGCGGTCATCCTGAACGTGCAACGCCAGCCCGGGGCCAATACTATCAGCGTGGTCAAGAGCATCAAGCAACTTCTGCCGCAGCTCCAGGCCAACCTGCCCACGGGCATTCAGGTCGCCACGCTGACCGATCTTACGACGGCCATCGAGGCATCGGTTTCCGACGTAGAGTTTGAATTGATGTTGACCATCGGGCTGGTAGTCCTGGTCATCTTTCTCTTCTTGCGGAGCCTTTATGCCACGATCATTCCGAGCGTGGCTGTGCCACTCTCTCTGGTCGGCACTTTCGGTGCGATGTACATTCTCGGCTACAGCCTGGATAACTTATCACTGATGGCCCTTACGATCTCCACCGGCTTCGTGGTGGATGACGCCATCGTGATGATCGAGAACATCGCGCGTTACATCGAAGCCGGCGATCCGCCCATGGAGGCAGCGCTCAAGGGAGCGGAGCAAATCGGCTTCACCATCCTGTCGCTGACCGTCTCACTCATCGCAGTGCTGATTCCGCTGTTATTCATGGGCGACGTCGTAGGCCGTCTGTTTCGCGAGTTTGCCGTAACCCTCGCTGTCACCATCGTCGTCTCGGCCGTGGTCTCGCTTACCCTCACGCCCATGATGAGTGCGCGCATCCTGCGGCACCAACCAAAGGAAAAACAGGGACGCATCTATCAGGCTTCGGAGCGTGCATTCGAGGGGATGATCGCGTTCTATGGCCGGACTCTTAAATTCGTCCTTCGATTTCAGACCGTTACGCTGTTCGTCGCGCTGGCGACGCTGCTGCTGACGGTTTTCCTTTACGTCATCATCCCTAAAGGATTTTTCCCGGTCCAGGATACAGGAGTAATCCAGGGCATATCGCAGGCACCGCAAACGATTGGCTCTGTCGCTATGGCCGCGAAGCAGCAGGAACTGGCGAAGATAGTTCTGGCGGATCCGGCCGTGGACAGTCTCTCGTCGTTTATCGGCGCGGATGGTACCAACACCACCACCAACAGCGGCCGGATGTCGATCAATCTCAGGTCACTTGACCAGCGCAAGATGAGCGCATCCGATGTCATCCGTCGGCTCAAGTCGAAACTCGATCAGGTTCAGGGAATCGAACTGTTCATGCAGCCGGTGCAGAACATTACGGTGGACGATCGGGTGAGTCGGACGCAATACCAGTACACGCTCGAAGATCCAGATGCCAACGAACTCAACGACTGGACCAATCGTTTTGTCGCCCGTCTGAAACAGCTGCCGGAACTGGAAGACGTCGCTACCGATCAACAAACGGGAGGGTTGGCAGTGTCGCTGGTCATTGATCGGGTGACGGCCTCACGATTTGGCATCGCGCCGACCACCATCGATAACACTCTATATGACGCCTTCGGCCAGCGTCAGATCAGCACAATGTATACCCAGGTCAATCAGTACCATGTTGTGATGGAGAGTGAACCGCAATTTCAGAAGGATCCGAACAAGCTCAACCATCTCTATATCCAGTCGAACGCTTCTTCCGGGGCGACTGGCGCAGGGGCCTCTTCTTCGTTTGCGTCTTCCGGATCATCCTCGGCGGGGTCGAATGCGGTTACGACCTCCGCGCTGTACACACCGGCGCCCAATACGCTGGCTGCTCCGGGAAGCGCGCTTTCGGCGAGCAGGGTAAGCTCCCTCAGCGTCACTACCTCGGCGGCAGCCAGCGCCGTGCCGCTGAGCGCTTTCTCGCACTTCGAGAAGACGACGGAGGCGCTCTCAATCAACCATCAAGGCCAATTTCCGGCGGTCACCGTATCGTTCAATCTGGCGCCGAACTCCGCGCTGGGCGAGGCCATTACCGCGGTCGACAAAGTTCAGAGAGATATGCGCATGCCTCCCAGCCTGCAGTCAGGGTTCCAAGGCACGGCGGCGTCCTTCACGGCCTCACTGGCCAATGAACCGGTGCTCATACTGGCGGCGCTGGTCACGGTGTACATCGTGCTCGGTGTCTTGTATGAGAGTTTCGTTCACCCGATCACGATTCTCTCCACGCTGCCGTCTGCGGGTGTAGGCGCTTTCCTGGCGTTGCTGATCTTTCGCCAGGATTTGAGCGTGGTCGCCATCATCGGCATCGTCCTGCTGATCGGCATCGTAAAGAAGAACGGCATCATGATGGTTGACTTCGCGCTCGAGGGTGAGCGGGAGCACGGGAAGAGCGCGACCGACGCAATTTACGATGCCTGCCTGCTCCGCTTCCGCCCCATTATGATGACCACCATGGCGGCGCTGCTGGCAGGACTGCCACTGGCGCTTGGAACAGGATTCGGTTCTGAATTACGCCGACCGCTGGGCATCGCGATGGTCGGCGGACTCCTGTTAAGCCAGGTGCTCACGCTTTACACCACGCCTGTCATCTACATCTTCTTCGACAATCTGGCGCAGCGCCTTTCGCACAAGCCGAAGGAACCGGAAACCGGAGGCCCAGAAGTGGCGGGGCCCGCATGAACATCTCTGCACCTTTTATTCACCGTCCGGTGGCTACAACGCTGCTCACGGTGGCAATTGCTCTGGCGGGTGCGATTGCGTTTGAAGTCTTGCCGGTGGCGCCGCTGCCGGAGGTCGATTTCCCAACGATTTCAGTCAGCTCCGGCTTGCCTGGCGCGAGCGCTGACATTATGGCGTCCTCCGTCGCGACGCCCCTCGAACGGCAACTTGGTCATATCGCAGGAGTGACAGAAATGACCTCCTCGAGCACGCTCGGCAGCACTTCGATCACGATTCAGTTTGATCTCAGCCGCGACATCGATGGAGCGGCTCGCGACGTGGAGGCCGCCATCAATGCGGCGCGGTCTTATCTGCCCGCGAACCTGCCGGGCAATCCGACTTACCGTAAAGTCAATCCCGCCGATTCGCCGATCATGATCCTCGGCCTCACTTCCGATAAGTATGGCCCCGATAAGATGTACGACTCCGCCTCGACTGTGTTCGCACAAAAGTTGTCGCAGATACAGGGCGTTGGCCAAGTCACGGTCGGAGGCGGCGCCTTGCCGTCCGTGCGGGTGGACGCGAATCCCACACAATTAGCCGCCTATGGACTGACCATAGGGAATTTACAGTCCGTGTTGAGCTTGCAGAACTCGGACCTGGCCAAAGGCCAAATTTCAGACGGCACGGTGAGTGCGGACATCCTTGCGAACGATCAATTGTCGCTAGCGAACGACTACAAACCATTGATCGTGGGCTATAGCAAGGGCGCGGCGGTCCGCCTATCCGATGTTGCTGAGGTGACAGACTCGGTGCAGAACGTCCGTGCCGCCGGTTATCTGAATGGCAAGCGCTCGGTTACGGTCATCATTTTCCGCCAGCCTGGAGCCAACATTATCGAAACCGTCGACCGGATCCGCGACCAGCTTCCTTTTATCAAAGCGACCATTCCGTTCGGCATCGACACCACGATCGTGCTGGACCGCACCAGTACCATTCGCGCCTCGGTCAGCGACGTCGAACGGACGTTGCTGATTTCGGTCGGCCTGGTCATTCTGGTGGTCTTTATCTTTCTGCGCAATGGCCGGGCCACTCTCATTCCCGCGGTCGCAGTGCCGGTCTCGCTGGTCGGCACGTTCGCCGTGATGTATCTGTTCGGTTACACCTTGGACAATCTCTCGTTGATGGCTATGACTATTTCCACGGGGTTCGTAGTCGATGACGCCATCGTAGTAATGGAAAACATTTCGCGGCACCTGGAAGACGGCATGGACCCGTTTGCCGCGACCCTGAAAGGCGCCGAAGAAATCGGCTTCACCGTCTTTACCATCAGCATTTCGCTGATCGCCGTCTTCATCCCTCTCCTTTTGATGGGCGGAATCGTTGGACGTCTCTTCCGCGAGTTTGCCGTTACTCTCTCGACTGCTGTCTTCGTGTCCATGATCATCTCGCTGACAACCACACCAATGATGTGTGCCTACCTATTGAAGAACGAACGGACAAAGAAACACGGCCGCATCTACGCAGCCAGCGAACAATTCTTTGACTGGGTGCTTTCGTTGTATCGCGGCAGTCTGCATTGGGTGCTCGAGCATCCGACTCTCACCCTGATCGTGCTCTTCATTACGATCGGGCTCAATGTTCTGCTGATCGTTAGGATGCCGAAGGGATTTTTCCCGACGGTGGACACGGGCTCGATCAGCGGTTCCGTGCGCGGGCCGCAGGATTCGTCGTTCCCCGCGATGAACGACTCCATTCAGCAGATCGGTCGGGTGATCAAGAATGATCCCGCGGTCGAGAATGTGACCGGCTTCACCGGCGGCGGCGGAGCTACGAACAACGGCTCACTCTACATCGCTCTCAAGCCGCTGGGCGAGCGCAAGGTCAGCGCCTCTCAGATCATCAACCGGTTGCGCCCCCAATTGAACCGCTTGCCGGTGGCGTCCGCGTTCCTGCAACCGGTGCAGGATCTGCGTATCGGAGGCCGCTCCAGTAACGCGATGTACCAGTACACTCTCCAGTCCGACACGGTACAGGATCTTTCCAAGTGGGGACCGATCATGCTGGAAGAGATGAAACACCTGCACGGGCTGCAGGACGTAAACTCAGATCAGCAGAATGGCGGCCTTGAAGAGTTAATGACTTATGATCGCGTGACCGCGGCACAGCTCGGACAAACGGTGAAGTCGCTGGACTCGGCGTTATACGGCGCGTTCGGCCAGTCGGAAGTGTCCCTTATCTACACCCAACTCAATCAGTACTATGTAGTCCTGGAAGTGGCCCCCCAATATTGGCAAAGCCCGGAGGGATTGAAAGACATCTACTTTCAGACTTCCGGCAGCGGAAACATCCCCCTGCTGGCAGTGGCGAAGAACCAGGCCAACACGACACCTCTGGGCATCAACCATACGGGCTTGTTCCCATCGGTCACCCTGTCCTTTAATCTTGCGCCGAATGTATCGTTGAGCGATGCCACCTTGAGCATCAGCCAGATGCAAAAGCGGCTGGGTACGCCCTCTTCGCTGCAAGGGTTTTTCGCCGGCACGTTGCTGGCTTACCAGCAATCTCTGAGCACCGAGCCGGTGCTGATTCTTACGGCGCTGCTGGCGGTGTATATCGTTCTTGGCATTTTGTACGAGAGCCTGATCCATCCCCTGACCATCATCTCGACCTTGCCCTCAGCGAGCGTGGGCGCCATGCTGGCTTTAATGCTCTTTAAGCAGGATCTGAACATCATCTCCATCATTGGCATCGTGCTGCTGATCGGAATCGTGAAGAAAAACGCGATCATGATGATCGACTTCGCCCTGCAGGCAGAGCGCCAGGAGGGTAAGAATACTACGGATGCGATTTTTGAAGCGTGTATGCTGCGCTTCCGTCCGATCCTGATGACGACAATGGCTGCGCTGCTCGGCGCTTTGCCCCTGGCACTCGGAACGGGCACGGGATATGAACTCCGCCGGCCCCTGGGCATCACTATTGTGGGGGGGCTGATCTTGAGTCAGTTGCTCACTCTTTATACGACGCCGGTCGTCTATTTGGCGTTCGACCGGTTGCGACTGCGCGCCTTGGGGAAAGAAAGCGACATCGCTCCTCCGGGGACTGGACCGGCCCCCAGCGCGGCGATTTGATTGGAGCCATTATATTCGTGCCACTAGGGCAAATAAGACTATGACCAAATTCCGTCGAAGCCCCAGAATTTGTATCGTCGCGACAACTTGCCTTCTCGCGGGGTGCGTCGTCGGGCCGAAATATCACCCGACGCCGGTGGATACTCCTAAGGCCTACAAAGAACTCGCTCCGCCCGATTTCAAGAATACGGAAGGCTGGAAGGTAGCGCAGCCGAAGGACGATGCACTCCGCGGCAAGTGGTGGGAGATTTTCCACGATCCTCAACTGAATGGGCTGGAAGAGAAGGTCAATGTTTCGAACCAAAGCATCGCCTCCGCGGCGGCAACTTTTTTGGCAGCCCGGGCGCTGGTGAAGGAGGCTCGATCGCAGCTTTTCCCTACGGTCACGACCAACCCCTCCATAACTGTGCAACGGCCGTCCGCCACGACATCCGCTGGCGGATCCGGCACCGGTTCCTCGTCACCGCGCGGTACGTTTACGGATTACGCGCTCCCATTTGACGCCACATGGCAGCCCGACCTGTTCGGCCGGATCAGGAGCACGGTCAGATCGGCGGCCTACGGAGCCCAGGCCAGCGCAGCGGATCTAGAGAGCACGCGCCTCACAGTGCAGGCCGAAGTTGCGGCAGATTATTTTCAGCTTCGCGGGCAGGATGCGCTCAAGGAGTTATTGGATTCGACGGTAATCGCTTATCAGCAGTCCCTCGACCTGACGAGGGCGCTCTACGAAACGGGCATTGATTCGGAGGAAGCCGTCACCGAGGCTGAAACTCAACTCGAAGCCACACAAGCGCAGGATGCCGCTCTTGGCATTCAACGGGCGCAATTTGAGCACGCTATTGCGATGTTGACGGGCCAACCTGCGTCAACGTTTTCCGTTCCGGTTCAACCGCTTGAGGCAAGTCCTCCGGCGATTCCTTTCGGCATTCCCTCCCAGTTGCTGGAGCGGCGCCCTGACGTTGCGGCAGCGGAGCGGCTGGTCGCTCAGGCTAACGCGCAGATCGGCATTGCGCGAGCGGCATACTTCCCGACGGTTACGCTCAGCGCAGCCGCCGGACTCGAGAGCACCTCGTTCGTGAAATGGTTTACCTGGCCGAGCCGATTTTTCTCGATCGGTCCCTCGGCCGCAGAAACCCTATTTGACGCGGGTCTACGTCGCGCTACCGTACTGCAATTCAGGGCGCAGTATGACGAGACGGTGGCCAATTATCGCCAGGCGGTCTTGACCGCTTTTCAACAAGTGGAGGACAATCTCGTGTCGCTGCGGGTTCTGTCAGTTGAGATTCAACATCAGGACGCAGCCGTAAGCGCAGCGGAGAGAAATCTTGCGCTGGCGACCGATCGCTACAAGTTGGGGATCGATCCATACCTGAACGTATTGACCGCGCAGACTTCCCTGCTATCCAACCGGCAAACGGCAGTCAATCTTCGAATACAACAGATGACGGCCAGCGGGGGATTGATCGAGGCCCTCGGCGGAGGTTGGGACACCTCACAACTCCCATCGCCAGCACAACTGGTCAGTAAGGCACCGTAAAAATCGACTGTGAAAGTTCAAACTTGGCTCTCGTGTAGCTCCCTCCCACTGCTAACTGCATCACCATCTCCTTTCCGTAATCTGCGGTAGACGATCGTGGAGAGGAGGGTCATCCCGCCGAGCACAAAGAACGCCCGATGGCTCCCGTGAACGAATTGCGGCGGCTTGGAACGATAGCGATCAGAAGGGAAGAAAGCAGTCACCAGCGACGCCGAAACTGACGGACATCTGCTGCGTGGTGCTCGCAATGGAGCTTGCTCCCCTCGCTCGCTCCTTCGCAATCTCAGCGTAAAACCAGAGTGTCTCATGACGGTATATTGCAGGGATGTGAAAAAAACGCAGCGGAAGACTTCTGCTACAACGAGCCACACGGGCGTGCCCTTGCCGATGGTCGCGAAAAGCAGGATCAGCACGCCGATGGATCTGGGTGTTAGAGATCAGCGGCGCGAGGATGCGCGGCATCGTCAGTTTCAGGCTCGTCGCGGCGATGGCCCGGGGCATCGTCAGCAGGCCGGATCGAATCGGTGTGAACTCGAGGCTAACCTCATAGAAAAGGGAAACAGAAACGGAGTCCCTACGATACCAAGGCGAGTCAGGAACCACCATTCGCTCACTGCGGCGCGAAACGTGCGGATGCGAAACAGAACGAGACTATTGCTTACATAAAGCGACGGAGGATGGATTTTGTCAGCTACCGCAGCTTTGCGTATTCTGCTTTGGCTTGTTTGAGGATAGCGTCCGCGGCGCGCGCGCGTCTTCATTACGTGTCCACGATCGGCGTGTTCCCTGGCGGACCGGGACGTCTCGACCGGGTGTTCGAAGATGCAAGCCCCGAGGAGCCCGACAAACTCGCGCTCGGCTACATGCGCGCGAAGTGGGTCGCCGAGATGCTAGTGATGCAGGCGCGCGAGCGGGGACTAAACGTGTCGATCTACCGGCCAGGAACCATCTCCGGTCACTCGACTTCGGGCGCGTTCAACCCCGACGACTTCGTCTGCGCGATGATCAAGGGCTGCGTCGAACTCGGTCTCGCTCCGCGCGTCGACACAACGATCAACCTTGCGCCCGTCGACTACGTGAGTCGCGCGCTCGTCAGGATCGCGCTCGGAGCGGATGGATCCTCGGGCACATATCACCTCGTGGGACCACGCCCGGTCGCGTGGATAGACGTCGTTGCATGGGTCCGCGGGCTCGGGTACCGACTCGAGGAAATGCCCTACGCAAAGTGGCGACAGGTTCTCGTGGAACGAGCCGCGACGATCGGGAACGCGCTCGCACCGCTTTTGCCCCTGTTCGTCGATCACGACAACACCGACTGGCTTCACCTTCCGCCCTACGACGATACGAGGGCTGCGCGTACGCTCGCAGGGACGGGGGTCGCGTGTCCGGCACTCGATGCGTCGCTCATTCGACGCTACGTCGAACGATTCGTGGTGAGCGGTTACTTGCCGCGACCGCTCTGATCCAGCCGTCCATAGAGGTATCAGAGAGGTCAGAGAGTTCGCTGTCCCAGCTGCCACGTCGGGTCCGATCAAAGTCAGGGCCCCGGTGCTGGCATTGATTGAAAGACGGAAAAATCATGTAAGGAATAATTCGCTGCGCCCTCGAACGGCCCCGTATGACTGACGGTAAGTTTTACAATACGTCGCTGAATGCTCCCAACAATATCGAAGACTTTCGCGACTACGTCCGCGCGTTCATCGACCGGGAAATCGCCCCCCATGCGGATCAGTGGACACGGGAACGCAGCATTCCGAAAACGCTTCACGCATCTGCTGGGCAAGCGGGCCTTTTCGGGCTAAAGTATTCCGCCGCGTGGGGAGGTTCGAACCGTCCTTACGGCTTTACACACGTCATGCTCGACGAATTCGGTCGATCCGGATCGATGGGGTGTTTGCTTAGCCTTGCCTTGCAATCGGAGTTCTCGACACCGCACCTCGCGCTTTACGGAGGGGAGGCGCTGCAGCGGCGCTTCCTTGCTCCCGCGATCGCTGGCACCTGCATCCTCGCCATCGCCATGACCGAGCCAGAAGGAGGCTCCGATCTCGCGAACCTACGAACCATCGCTACGCAGGTCGACGGTGGCTATCGCGTGTCCGGACGAAAATGGATGATCGGCAACGCTTCGCTGGCGGATGCGTTTTGCGTCGCGTGCCGCGCGTCGGATCAAGTCGAGGACCAACTGCCTCGCATAACCATGCTGCTCGTCGAAGCGACCACGCCCGGCTCTTCCGTCGTGCGTCAACTCGAAAAAACCGGCCTCCACGCCACTCCGAACTGCGAGATCCTGTTCGACGATTGCTTCGTCCCGCATGAGAACGTCCTCGGTCGTCCTGGTTTGGCCATCCCGCAAGGGCTCGTCGCGAACGCTTACGAACGCGTCGCGCTGGCCATCATCGCGATGGGCGCGATGCGAGCGGGGTGGGAGAGTGCGGTTCGCTTTCTCGGCTCGCGCACCGCGGGTGACCGTGCGCTCCTCGAACGGTCGCCCTGGCGTCATCGTCTCACGCAGGACTACCTACTCATCGAGGGTGCGGAGCGAATCGTGAAAGATGCGGCCGCCAGCCTCGAAGGAGGGAGGCCCGATCACGCACTCGTGCTGATGGCGAAGATCGCCGCCACCGAGGCGTGCCGAGAGGTTTTAGAGCGTGCGTCGCAGGCGCACGGCGCGCGCGGCTTCCTCGCCGAGGAGCGGATCGGGCGCCTGTATGCGGACGCGAGGGCCCTGACGATCGGAGGCGGCGCGACCGAGGCCCTAGTGGAAGCGTTGTCGCGGATCGTGCTCCCACCCGTTATCCGTTCGGGGTGACGAATTGCGAGCCTGAGTGCAAGAAGATTTCGCTTGAGGAATGCTCACCGCGGGTCAACAAGTCCAGCACGCGTCAACGGTCGCTCGCGTTTTGCGAAAGCAACGCGAAAGAGCGCCTTCAGCGACTTCGCTGTTGCCTCGATTTGGACGACTGCAGAAGGGTGAACCCATTTCCCGGCAAGAATGGCACATAAGCTATGCCTTGCGTGCAAGGTTAGGGACAGCGCGTTCGTCGTTTCTGTGAGCTAAGTTGAGCCGGGTCTGCACGCAGACTGGCTCAGTGGTCATTCACAATGTTCCTCCGATGACGACCTTTTATCAGCCATTCAAAGGTTCCCTCAAAAACGGCGCGTGGTAGATCTAGATTCCCAGCTCGCCACGTGCCACGGCTCCATCGAGTAATCAAGTCGCTGGAGATCCCTTCGCAGAGCTTTCGCGAGCCTCTGCGATGCGCATGGCGACCGCCGTCACTCGACCGACTATAGTGGCGTCGACTGGATACCGGATATGCCTGGTCTGCCCTCGCGACTGTGGGGTCGGCACCAGAATCAATTGACTGCCGTGCAACTCGCACCAACTACAAACATAGCGGTCGCGGAGTTCGAAGAAAAAGACCGGCCGGTCATGCTCGTCATGCCAATTCACTTGCGGAACTGTTCTCTGCCGCGAATCGATTTGCACAAAGGATCCAGGACGAATAATCGGGTCCAGTGTGTGATCCTGCATCCCGATGTATCCATAAAGGGAATCATGCCAGTCCAGTTGCTGCAACAACGCAGGGGGAACATCTTTCCAACGTTCGACTATCTTCGACACGAGGTTGGTTCGCTCGCCCCGCAATCGCTCCCTGAGTTCGAGGGTTGACGAAATCGAGGAACCGCCGAGTTTTGAAGCAATTCCTACGAGATACGTCTGCGGAAAAACTAAGGCCTTGTGGTCTTTTTCGGCCTCACCCACGGGAACATCGAAGAAAGCAGCGAGTTTCTCATACTGGCGCCCGTAGATGACGCTCAGGCTGTAGAGCTTGTAGATGTTCGTTACCAGCTTGCCGCTCTCAATGTCGGCTAGCGAGGAATGGGCTATATAGTATTCGTGATTCTTCCGCTGTTCGGCTATGCCTCGACTCAAGTCCTGCACTTGCCGAAGGGACAAGCGCAAATTCTCCCGTTCATCTTTCAGTCGCTTGCCGAACTCCAGGCTGGATGACGAGGCCGACATCGCACTGCCAATCCTTAAAGAATTTGGCTATGTTATCCCAAATGGTCCCTTTATCCACAAACTAAGTGCTTCTCTTACCGAAACCCGAACGGCCGGAGACGGGAACTATTCGGCCCTGTCCGGGCTCACGACCATCGACCTGTCACAGTTCTTCCACTGGAGAATGTCATCTCCCTCGATTGATGTTCGCGAACCGCCTTTATCTGGTCGCAGTACCGGACAGGCCACAGATTGTTGTGGCAATTGCGGTTCATCCTGCCTATAGAGTTTGAATCTCTGCGAGCAGATGTCCTACAAGGCGCCTCGGGGACAAGTCTAGGAGGCGCCTACTTTTCTGGTGTTTGCAGGGTCGTCCAAGGATCGACGCGAACCGGAAATTCTCGCAGGAAAGATGCAGCCAGAGACCGTGCCAGCACGACGCAGGACGAAGTCGCAATCCGCCAAGGACCTCCCAGAGAGGATCCAATTCATCCTCGCGCACAAGGACCTGACGCTTTACCAGGTATCGCAGCGGTCGGAGAAACTGTATGGGCGTTGGACCCCGTATTTCCTTCCACACAATCTCTACTTCGACCTCCGCAGTGGAACGTTCAGCCCGAACATTTATCAGGTCTTTGCCCTCAGCCGCATTAGCGGATATCGACTGACTGACTGGGCGCGCCTGTTCGGGGCTGATCTCGAGAGCATTCCGCGGTTGCAGGCTTGTCTGCCACCACGCAGAACGATTCTCCTGGATTCGTCGCTGGCCGACCGCAATGCCCGGATTCCCTGGTTCCGAAACAGAATTGGAAACAGTCCTGCGCCGCCCATCGCACCCCTCGGCCACCTGCTGGAGCTCTCCGGCCCCAGGCTACTCGCT
>Ga0210388_10000520_pt1 | contig 31520 bp, 29 predicted proteins | sample IncBWC19OmetaG_FD_155485 | JGI IMG/M metagenome (GOLD analysis project Ga0210388, IMG submission 155485) | Forest soil microbial communities from Barre Woods Harvard Forest LTER site, Petersham, Massachusetts, United States - Inc-BW-C-19-O ...
CGCAAGCGCGCTCTTGTCCGCCGTAGCGAAAGCTCCGCTTTTCGTAGCTGCCAGGAGCTTTGTCGAGAAGTCGTTCGCAAGCGTCGCGATCTGCTCATTCAGTTTCTTTAGCTCGGTTTTGTCGGCGTCCGAAAGATTTGCGCCAGCACGGACGAAATTATCATAGTCGAATTGCAGCAGCCTCTGCGACTCAGGATCGAGCTTGAGCGATTCGCGCTGTTTGTACACAGCAGCCACGCGCGCAAAAAGTTTTGTGTTCAGACTGATGGCGTCCTGGTGCGCAGCCAGCTTCGGCGCCACATCGGCTTGCACTTTTTGCAGCGTAGGATTGGTATTTGCACCGGTGACGCCGCCAAACGCAGCCAGCGTTCGTTGCAAGAGCTGCCCGGTCTTTTCCATTGCTACGATCGTATTCTCAAAGGTGGGTGCCGCTGGATTGTCCGCAATCGCCTGAATCTCGGCGAGCTCCTGATCCATGCCTACTTCGATGGCAGGCTGATAGTCCTCATCCTTGATCTTGTCGAAGGGCGGCGCATGGAAGGGCAGCGTGCTCGGCATATAAAAGGGGTTCGAGGGCCCAAATTTCTCGTCAGCGACCGCAGCTGTCGTGTAAACGATGCCTAGCGCCATAGCGCCAAAGGCAATAAAAACAGTCATAGTTTTGAGCATAACTTTCTCCGGCGTGATGGCATGGCGCGCATCCGTACCGGCAGCCCACGCACACTAATTGTAAGAGAATTCCTGCGTCCGCCACAAGGAAGCCCGAAGCTAGCAGCAGAATGGATTTTCAATGACTGCGATTGTCCGAGAAAACTGCCTTATTTGATCTGCTGATCTGGAGACAACGCCTGGTTGATGCTCTTCAATGTCTGGAATCCGTCTTGGACTACCGTTGACTTGATGTTGTCCTTAGTCACGATGATGGGTTTGAGCAGGATGGCCGGCACTTCGCCCTTGCCATTGTTGACAGTCTTGTTCGCGCGCGTTTTTTCGCCCTTTGCCAAGCGAACGGCTTCCTCCGCAGTGACTACTGCTTCATTTGCAATCGGCTTATATACCGTCATGCTTTGCACGCCCTGGGCAATGCAGATAATCGCCGCTAAATCCGCATCTTGTCCGGAAACCAATACTTTGCCTTCCAGCTTATGTTCGCGGAGCGCCTGAATCGCACCTCCCGCCAATCCGTCGTTGGAAGCGACAACGGCAGCGATGTTGCCTTGACCGGAATCGATAGCCTTAAGCATAAAAAGGTACGCGTCGGAAGGCAGCCAGTCTTTGGTATAGCCATCGGCAATCACCTTGATTTCGCCGCGATCAACGTATGGCTGCAAGACCTTCATCTGCGCGTCGTGCAGAGTTTTGGCGCCTTCGTCATTCGGAGAACCCGCGATCAGCACATAATTCCCTTTGGGCGCGTGTTTGACGAGAAATTCCGCCTGCATCCAGCCGATCTCATGGCGGTCAAAACTCACGTATAGATCGACATCGCTGTTCAGGACCAGGCGATCGTAGCTGATGACTTTCACATTGGCCGCCTTCGCGGCGTCTACCATCCTGCTGGCCTTGGCGTTGTCGTGCGGCAGTAAAACCAGAACCTTGATACCCGCTTTGATCATGTCCTGGACTTGCTTGAACTGGAGATCATCGTCTCCGCCTGCGTCGCCGGAGATCACCTCTGCCCCTAGCTCCTTAGCGCGCGACTCAAAAGCATTCAGGTCCGTCTGCCAACGCTCTCCCTTCATCGCCTCGATGGAAAAGCCTATTTTCAGTTTGTTCGCGTCTTGCGCCTGCGTAAATTGTCCGCAAAGGACTAGAACGAATATGGCGGACAGAAATGTCGGCGTGCGAAGCGCTTTTCTCAAGGTACCTGCCTCCATATTTGTGACGTTCCTAGCCTAGCCCACTGAAATTCAAGAGAATGGCTTGCCCAAAGGCAGTGATGTTCGACAGGATATTGTGCTCTTCGAAGAATCAATCGATGCCGGGCTTGCTTGCACCGACCTGTTACAAGAACAATGCGCCGGCTACCATGCCGCCGGGTCTGCGCTGTTTGAACTCAGTAAGTATCTTGCCGGCTCGGCATGTAAGCAACTGTTAGACGCCAATCCGTCAATTCCAGTCTCGATATTTCGGAATGAATAAGTTGAGTATTCACAAATCGACCTAAGCGCGGAAGTTGACTCACTCGTGCAGCACGACGCTTAGGAGAGAAGTGTTGATCTGTAGACCGCCGTTGTACTTGATGAAGCCCAACCTTCGGAACTTGTTCATGAAGAAATTGACCCGCGAACGCGTCGTGCCAATCATTTCCGCCAGAACTTCCTGCGACACTTTGGGGAGCAAGCCGTGGGGCTGATCTTCTTTGCCGTAACGCGCAAGCAATAAAAGGGTGCGGGCAAGCCGCTTCTCGCTCGAGTTGAAGAGCTGATCGACGAGGTCTTCCTCAATTCGAATGTTCCGCGCCAGCATGAACCGGATGAATCGGTCGGAGAGTTCATGCTCCTCGTGAAGCACCTTGAACATTTCGCTCTTCTCAATGACGAGCACCGTCGTGGGCGTAATCGCGGCGGCCGTTCCAATGCGAACGGGCTGACCTGCCAGGCAGCCTTCCCCGAAGAAGTCGCCCGGTCCCAATATTGCGATGACCGCCTCCTTGCCGGCTTCATTGACCACGGTCAGTTTCACACCGCCGCTCTGCAAATAGATGACGCTCTCGGCGGCGTTGCCCTGAGCGTAGATGACCTCGGCTTGCTTAAATTCCTTAACTTTTCTCGACACACCTGCAGAATCGAGAAAAGCCTGGGCATCGAAAGCATGCTTCGCCCTTGGTTTTGTTTTGGCTTTGTTCTTACGGGAGGTTGTGGATGCCCGCATAAAGACACTACCAGCATAGATATAGCCCAATCATTGAATTCTAGTCAACTTGTTCGTACTGACGCCACGGTAGCTGCTTGAGGCGGTTTTTTCGCCAAGGGTACAATCAAATAAGTGCGGCTATTTTTTAGAAAGCTCCGCACGGAAACGACTTTCAACTTCTTCGCGACTAAGCGGATTTCTTGCTTTGGTCAATACGATCGAATAGACCACTTCATTGCCCGCAATCTGCGCGGTGATAAAAGCCCCATCTTCCGGCAGTTCCTGGTAGATGAATTTCACTTTTCGGTTGTCCGCGAGCGTCTTTACCCATTCTTGATCGGACATTGTCGCACCTCTTCAGCCGAGGTCGCTTTGTTGCAATTATCCAATCTACGTCTTTTCCGACCGTTTCCGGTTTCGAGACGGGATAATTTTGGCGACGGTTTTCTCAAAACTGGCAGTGGCCTGTTTTGGGATTCGGACTGTAGCCAGATCCCGCTCCATAATTCTCGCCGATTTGGCCATCCGCGGCTTCGCCATTTCTCTTTTAACGCTGGCGCGTGTTGCGTCAAGAAGCTCTTTGTTTGATCTCTTAGGCCGCATGGGCTCATTCTGATACCGAGATGGGATTTATACCGCCCCATTTTGCACAGTTGCGGGCTATCCGCCCGATTCCAGCAAATACCATCGAGTGTATCCGCAGCGCATCTAGCGTTAAGCCGGGCAGGGACAAGCGGTCAGGTGGCGAGTTTGCGCGGGAGGTACCTCAGTTCTCTTGCCGCAACCATAAGCGGAGTCTAGGGTTAGGGGAGGGCGGGATGATGCAGCCCTTGTGCCGCGTGCATAGTTCGCGCTCGATTACTGGGCCGCTGAAAATACGAAACTTAGCGTCGGTGGCGTACATCATACCTATGGGGCAGAAGAACAAGGAGTAAGTCATGCCAAGTATCGCCAACCCTCCCGGGAGCAACCCGGTGAGCGAGCCCCACTCCGCAAAAGTCAGCGCGCTAGTACTGACATTCCGAATCGTTCGCTGGACGGTGTATGCCTGCGCACTCATCGTATTAATTCTGTTGCTCCACAAGTCTGCGCCGCCCGTCGTCTCGACAACTCCAGAGGCCGCCGCCCGCGCAGAGCAGAAGTTCCAGGATGTCCAGCAAGCTGTCGCGCAAGGCCAGCCTGCCACTCTGCGCATGAGCGAAACCGAGTTGAACTCGTACTTGGCGTCCCATTTGGTTCTTCCAGCAGCGAACGCCAATGCGCCGAGCGCAACTCCGAACGCGGCTCCCACCAACGCTGGCGCGGATGGGGCTCTGAACGCAGAACAGCCGAGCATGGACGATATCGAGCAAATGCGTTCGAACGTCAAAGATGTAAAGGTCCAGTTAGTAGATGACCACGTACGCGCCTACGTCGTGTTCGATGTCCATGGCAAGGACATGACCCTGCAACTCGTAGGCAAGCTGGGCGCCGACAATGGCTTTCTGCGATTTGAGCCCGTGAGCGGACAAATCGGTTCGTTGCCCATCCCGCAAGCCGTGCTGGAAGCGGCCGTGCGAAAGATGATGGAATCGCCGGAAAACCGCGAAAAGCTGAAGCTACCGTCAGACATCTCTAATCTGAAAATCGAGAACGGAGAAGTCGTAACGCAATATCAGTAACCATGGCTTCCCCTAAGGGCTAGCACAACTTCATCGCATGGCGTGATGTGCCGTAATCCGTTGGACTTTCGCTCGTCAGGTTGCAGCCGCTCCCTTTCCAGATTACGTCAGCAGGGCTTTGGTCACGGTGCTTTGGCTAATGTAGGCGGTATCCCAAAGGTCCCATCGACCAGTTCCACGAAGTTGCGTTCCTCGCGAAGGATGAATCGTTTTGTTTGTGCTGTCGCGAAGTTTTCGTGGCCTTCTGGATCCACCTTCAACCGCGCGCGGTACGCTTCATACGAAGCCAGGCTATCGAACGCAATTAGCCCCCAAGCGATATCATTCGTCCCCTCATGAGGGAGAAAATAGCCGACCAGGTGGCCACCGCATCGGGGAATGATTCGGCCCCAATTCTCGGCATACTTTTTGAAGGCATCTCGCTGGAAGGGATCGATTTGGTAGCGGATGACGCACACGATTGTCACTGGCAATCCTTTCGCTTGCTGAGTTGCGGATGCATTTTTACCAAATGCGAGAGCGGCCACCGTGGCGACCATGCCGCCAATGACTTCGCGGCGATTCATGTGGTCGGGGGGAGGCGTCGGTGGCCGCATTTCGGCCAGTATGCTAGTTGCCGTGCAGGAACACTTCGTCTACCATCAAACTATGAATGTTGAATGCCACGCGGATGCCAGCGTCTCGAAGATTGCCGCCGCCATCGGCGAGCCTGCACGTGCGCGCATGCTGTGCTGCCTGCTCGATGGGCGCGCCCGAACCAGCACGGAGCTTGCTATCGTTGCTGACGTAGCTCCGTCGACCGCGAGTGTCCATCTTCAGCGGCTGATGACGCAGCGATTGGTGAAAGTGTTGGCGCAAGGGAAACATCGTTACTACAACTTGGCAGGCAACAATGTCGCGGCCGCCCTGGAAGCCTTGAGCGTGCTGGCCGGCGGACCGCGGGACGCATTCGTGCCAAACACGCCAAACCAGTTGCGCGCGGCGCGTACTTGCTACGATCACATCGCGGGCACGCTGGGCGTGGCTCTGCATGACCGCATCAAGGCCATGGGCTGGCTGTCAGGCGAGTCTGGCACGGATAGTGCCTACGAATTAACGAAAGACGGAACGAGGGCGTTCGAAGATCTTGGCATTGACGTTGCGGCGATTCGCGCTTTGCGGCGTCGTTTCGCGTTCGCGTGCGTGGACTGGAGCGAACGGAGGCCACATCTCGGTGGCGCGGTTGGAGCGGCGCTGCTGAATGTCGCGATGAAACGAAAATGGGTGCTTCAGGAGCTAGACAGTCGCGCGTTGACCGTCACTCGCATTGGACGACGCGAGATGCGGATTCGATTCGGCCTTCACGATTGAGATTTGCGCTAACGACGCATTCCGAAACGCCAAAGATTTTCCTTCGCCTATTTTCAGTGAACATAAAAACCGTTTTTGGAGAGGATGACGTAGTCCTTGCCTTTTTTTCCGAACGAGGAAGCCAGACGGACTTCGAGTTTGTGCGGTTTGCCAAGAGCTGCGCTGGCATTAGTGTAGTAGCCCAACGTATAGCGCGTTTTGATGCGCTGGATGAGCGCCCGAAAAACAGGATCCAGGTGCGCGATGTCTTGGACGTTGAATAGTTCGCCGCCCGTCTCGTCCATCACCTTGCGAATGTTCACCAGCCCAGGAACCATGGCAGCGTAGAGCAGAGTTTGCGGCGGATTGTAGCCGGGGATTTTGAGGTTATAGAGGACAACGTCCGCAGCGATGGCTTCCGTGACGATGTCGTGCGTGCCTTGTCCGCCGGCGTCGGTGCCGACGTCATCGCTGATCAGAATAATTACTCGGCGGCCTTTGGGCGGCAATTTAAGCAGACTCTCGGAGGCCAGGAAAATTCCATCATTGATATTGGTGGCCCCACCGGCCTTAAAAGTATTGATCTCCTCGGCGATTTTGCTTTTGTCCTTCGTGAAGGGAACACGCAATTGAGCTAGCGTGGAAAAGGTAAAGAGCGCGACCTCGTCGTCGGGCTTGAGTGCGGCGAGAGCAGTGTTCGCGGCGTCTCGCAATGGTTCGAGAAATGGCCCAATCGAATCGCTTAGATCCAAAACTAGCGCGACCTCGAGGGGTAATTCGTCCTTGCTGAATACATCCAGTTTTTGAGCCACGCCATCTTCTCGAAGCTCGAAATCTTCCTTCTTCAAGTCAGCCATGATTTGGCCGGATTTATTCTTCACGGTCGCGTCGACCAGTACCAGATTCACGCCAACGCGAATGATGCCCTGCGGCTGCTCCTGCGCGTGCGTAGGAATTAGAAAGACAAACGCCACAGTAAGGACGATGCTCGAGAGGCAAAATGCATTTCTCGGGAATTTTCGAATTGCCACTGTTTTCATAAAGGACGGCTGGCCCTTCCGAACATCGATTGAAGTGAGCCTTTGTATTGTACAAGGGCTTTGTTGCTGAGTAACCAGCGCGGGATGCCTACATTCAATTTGCTGCGGTTGGGCTCGAGTTCAACCGACACGAGCGAGTCTGCGGATTGAAAACGCCGTGAAGAGCATCGTGACGCCCACCAGGACTGCGGCATGTGTCGCGGCTCTGCCGTAAAACGGTATGGCGAGGGCACTGAAGACCAGCTGTTGCAGGTGGTAGCTCGGCCATATTGGCGAGATAGCGCGAAGAAATTTCGGCAGCGGGTAAAACAGTCCCGAGACGTGCATCATCGGCACATAGATAAGATTTACGAGCGCGATGGCCGCCTTGCCAGGGACGCGCGTCCCAATAAACAAACCGATAGCGCAAAAGGGAAGCGAACCGAGAATATTGATTGCCGTGACTTTGACGCATTGTGCAAAGGTCAGTGGCAAATGGCCAAGCAATAGAGCTGCCGGGATCAACATGGCCATCACGATGAACGCGAAAAGCATGGTCATGAGCAATTTGGCCAGCAGGTAAGACCCAGGTGGCGCAGGCAGCGCGCGCTTTAGCGTAAGAAGACCTTGCTCGCGTTCCGTAGCGATGGTAGCGCCGAAGCCGAACATGCCCGGTCCCATCACGCCGAATACCGCGAACGCCGCGAAAAGGAATTTCCCAGTGGCGGGATCGTTTCGAACGGTCTCTCCGAAAAGCACAACTCCGAACAGCAGATACAGAGCAGCGGGAAGAACCAAAAAGGGTATCGAAAAGCCAAGCACGCGAAACATGCGCAAGCACTCGAACCGAGCTTCTATGAGATAGGCGCGCAGCAGCTGGCCAGTCGACATCACCGCGGCTAAAGACGAGCCGTCAAAACTCTCCAACGGCTTTGAGCTTTCGATCGAAGTGGCATTCATCATGCGGCCTCCTGAGTAAGTTCCGTGAAAGCTTCCGCGAGCCCGGCGCGCCGGACTTCCAGCTCCTGCAGATTCGAATCGGCGGCCAGCAAGCGACGCACAACGGCTTCGGAGTTGCTTGTGCTGATTTGCAGCCGCTGCTGATCGCGCGTCACACTCTCCACATCTGGCCATGCGGCGATTTGATCAGGGGCCAACGCAGTCGAGCACGTGATGTGCTTGCGAACCACCAGCGCGCGAATTTCGTTTACGGTGCCCGACGCAATCATGCGGCCCTTGTTCAGCACGGCTACACGGTTGGAAAGCGATTCTGCTTCTTCAAGATAATGTGTGGTGAGAACGATGGAAGAGCCGTTGCCGACAAGCTGTCGCAGCGTGGCCCACATCATTTCCCGCGCACGAATATCAAGTCCCACGCTTGGCTCATCAAGAAAGAGAAGCTTCGGCCGTCCGCAAACCGCCATCGTGAATTGCACCTGCCGCTTTTGCCCTGCGGAAAGTTTTCCGTACGGGCGAGACGCCAATGAAGAAATATTCGTTAGTTCCATCGCCTCGGCGGGACTAAACGGGCGGGGATAGTAGCTGGCCACAAGAGCGATATGTTCGCGAACGAGAAGCTCCGGTGCGAGCGTGACTTCCTGCATCATGACGCCAATCTGGCGCCGCGGCTCGATCCGAAACGGGGACAGGCCAAAAAGGCGCGCAGCCCCCGCGTCTGGTCTAAGTAAGCCAAGCAGCAACGAGATGGCGGTAGATTTGCCGGCGCCATTCGGTCCGAGCACTGAGAAGAGTTCGCCCGCCTGCACCTGTAGGTCGAGACCGTCGAGAGCCACGGTCTTTCCAAATCGTTTTTTCACTCCCGAAAGCTCGGCCCAGAATTCGTTGTTCATAATTCTACCTCCCGACTTTCTTGGAATTTCTAGGCGCGTGAATGCGCAGGCGAATTGCGGCGCCCACACGATCGACGAATCACCTGATAAGCAACCAGCAAAGAGAGAACAGCAACGCTAAAGACGGCGGAGGTGAAGCAGTAAGTCAAGACGTTGCGAATGACGTCGCTGTCGGTCAGCAACTCAATAAGTAAGAAAAGAGCCTTCATAACATTCGATCCTTTCGAAAATACACTCCAGCTAGAACGAGGCCGCCGGCGATTCCCCACGCGTTCGGCGAATCAGCCGCCGCAGGTGCGGAATGCTATACCACGCGTAGACAATCGCGCTGATGCCTGCGTACATCCACAACCATGGCCCAAGAATTCCCCAGCGGATCATCCCATTGAAGTTCTCAACGAGTTGCTCGTAGTGCGGAGTACTTTGGATTCCGTCTGCAAGGACCACCAAAGTTGGGCTCTTGAACATCAGCACGTACAAGATCGGCACAGCCGCGGCGTTGATAAGCATCCTCATCACGGGCACCACCCAAGTCCACGTCGGATGGACGAGGTTCAGAATTCTCTGAGAGATAGAGGCCAGCACAAGAAGAAGCATTGGTACGTAAAATCTGTGCCAGGTAGAAGCAAGCTTTAGGACCGCCGCCCCCGGCCCCAAAATCAGCCTCGGAAAATGCGGCAACGCGATCCACCAAATCGCTACCATGCCCCACATAATGAGGCCCGCCAGCGAATACCAGCGACTGATGGGCAACATGGGAGCAAGTTCTGCGGGTGGGTAATACCAGGGTTGCGGAAACTTGCGCCGGATAAGATTCAGAATCGTGAACACCACTGTGAGGCAAATAATCTGCGCCAGCACCGGAACGACAAAAGCCTGCCCCGTAATGGGCACATGAATCAGCAGCAAGACAACGACGACCGACGCAATCGTCAACGTCAAATTGAAACCGAGGAACATCAAATACGTCGGGAAAAGTTCCGGCCCGATGAGCTCCCACCCGAGAGACAAACTGTGATGATCCTGCCGGTATCGGCGCGCCACCGTCATTGGATCGCCGTGCCGCTTGAAAAAAGCCATCATCTCTTTATCGCTGAATGGGCGGCCCAGCGCCGCTTGTTGCTCGTCGATTTGTGAGCGGAGATCGTCAGAGAGTTCTTTGATGATGTCGTCGCTTTGCGCCCGGGGCAGGCAGCGCTTCACAGCCCGCAGATAGCTTTCAAGAATGTCCATCACGCGCTCCTAAAGTATTCCGTTCAAAGAGGAATTCATGCTTTTCCACTCCGCAAGCAATTGCTTGAAGATGGTTTTTCCATCTTCCGAAAGCCGGTAAAACCGTTTGTTACGCTTCTCCTCTTCACGCCATTCGCTGACCAGCAAACCCTGCGTCTCCAGGCGCCGCAACAAGGGGTACAAAGTGCCTTCGTCGATGGGCATGCCATGGTCGGTGAGCGCTTTGCGGAGCGTGTAACCGTATTGCTCGGTTTGCAGCGAGGCCATTACGGCGAGGATGAGCGACCCGCGGCGCAGCTCGAGCCGCAGGTTTTCGAAGAGATCGTGGTTGGTGTTACCGGGCGACATATAGTGTATGCCACACACTGTACGAGACACAGTATGGGCTGTCAAGTCTTTTTTCTGTGATTTTTGGGCGACCCCGAATTTCTATATGAAAAAGGCGGTTTTAGGAGGCTCGAGAGGTACGGCGGTAGGAAACCCCGCACTTATAAAGCTTGTCTTTAGTGATTTCTACGACCCACGCGATTTGGGCGGGGACGTAAATGGCATTGGCCCCCGGCGAATAGGGCACAGCAACTTCGATGTCGGTCCCCTGGAAATATTGTTTGCGGCTCCGGAAAGACAGGCCGCCCTTGGACATGTCTTCGCACGTAACAATGTCGTCGGTAAAGCCCGAACGCCGTATAGAAGCTTTGTAACTAACCTTGGTCCGAGGATGTTTGCGGCGGTTGTCTAGGGGTACGGCCGGTTTCCGTTCGCCAGGTGACGCGTATGCAGAGGGAGTCTGCGAACCGGGAGACGGTTGCAGAATTGACGGAGCCGGTACGCTGGGGGACGTCGGAAGAATTCGGCCAGCCTGCGTCGTTGCGATGCTCGCCGTTTCCGTGGATGAGGACGCACCGGCCACCGGCCCAGCTCCAACGAGAACGGGCTGCTCTTCGGGGGCTTCTGTGGCCCGCTTCCAGAGCGTCGAATCTCCACACTGCTTGCAATAGCGAACGATGCCTTCATTGATCAGGAAGACGTCGGATTCCACGTCGCTATGTTCCACGGTCTCGCGTTCTTTGCAGTTGCCGCATTCAAGAAGCATGCGGCGCGCTTCCTTTTCCCTTTCGGAAACGGGCGAAAAGTCGATTCCCCAGAAGTCGATATTGGATGGGTCCACAAATGCTACGCCGTAGGTGTAAATCTCGTCTTCCGAACCAATGCGCCCCACCACACGCACGAGAGCTTCTTTGTTGGTATCGAGGTAGCGAACGATGATTTCTTGTTCAGCGGAAAGCTTATAAGTGGAAATGATCCCGGCGCCATGGCGGCTCAGAAGAACAGTCTTGGTCATCTCCGAGAAGCCTTTGCCGTCCATGTCGCTTCCAGTCAAAAGGATAGCGACCTCTTTCGGAATGCGACTACTGCGGCGCAGGTGTTCGTAGGACACGATATGCACTCATTGAGGGAACAGTGCTTAAAACAAGGTTAACCGGAAGTGTCCCAATCCGGTACAGAAAGTCGCGCCAGGGTTCCACCGATGCAACGGGAAGCGAGGGTTTTCTCCGCGGAGCTGGGGCCAAGCCCCACGGCAGTAATTACTCGTGGCGCAATGCGATTAGGGGATCAATGCGCGTAGCGCGGCGCGCGGGAATCCAGCACGCGAAGAGCGCGATTCCCGTGAGCAGGAGAACCACGACTATAAATGTGACCGGATCGGAGGGTTTGACACCAACGACGAGGCCGCTGAGCAACCGCGTGCCAGCGAGCGAAATCACTAAGCCTAGAGCCAAGCCAATCCCCACGACGCTTATACCTTGCCGCAAAACCATCTTTAAAATGTCGCCGGGAGAAGCGCCCATGGCGATGCGAATGCCGATTTCCTGAGTGCGGCGAGCGGCGGCGTAGGAAACCACGCTATAAATTCCGACAACAGCAAGAATCAATCCAAGAAGACCCAATACCGCGGTCACCTGCGCCCCAAAGCTGTAGAAGAAAAACCCATTTGCGCCTTGGAGCGCGTGCTTCATGTCTTGCACCTCGCTAACTGCAAGACCAGGAGCAAGTTCGCTGATTTGCTCCTGGATCTGGACCGCGAGGGATTCCGGAGGAACGGAAGTGCGAACGTGGATAGTGCGCATCGACATGTAGCTCTGCGCGAACGGCTGGTAAAAAATGGGACGCGGTTCCTCGGTGATATCCCGATACTTCGCGTCCTGGATCACGCCGATAACTTCAATCGACTTCTCCGGATTGTCCTTGATGAAGAATTGTTTGCCTAAAGCGTCTTCACCGGGCCAGAATTTTTTGGCCATCGCTGCGGAAATGACGGCCACCGGCGGCGCCTTTGGGCCGTCGGCTTCCGTGAAGTCTCGTCCGCGGAGCAGCGGCATCCGCATAGTATTGAAATAGCCGGGCGTAACGGAATTGTCTTCGATAGCGGGAGGCTGCTTTCCAGGCTCGACGGGACGTCCGGGGATGCTCACGGAGACGTCCTCGCTGATGTAGCCCAGAGGCACGGTGAACGCCTGCGCCTCCGAAACCACGCCGGGCAGAGCGCGGATGCGTGTTTCGAGGTCACGATAAAAATCCCGGCCGCGCGCTTCGGAATAGCCGAGTCCATTTACATCGGTGGTGAGATTCAACACCTGATCGGGGTCAAAGCCGAGATTTATGTTCTGCGCTTTACCAAGGCTGCGCATAAAGAGTCCAGCGACAATCAGCAACACCAGCGAACCGGCAACCTGGGCTGCGACTAGAGTGTTACGCGCGAATTGACGACGAGGCCCATCGGAGGAGCCGCGACCACCTTCATGGAGGATGGAGCTGACATCGGTGCGCGCAACGCGCAAGGCGGGCACAATCCCGACGATCAGGCCCGTGAGGAATATGGCTGCAAATGCAAACAGATACACGCGGCCATCGGGATGGAAGTCGAACTGGATCGGGAGACTCGTGCCCAGAGAAAGCGAACTGAGGAATCCCGCGGCCCAGGAAGCCAGCAGCAGCCCAGCGCCGCCGCCGAGAAGAGCGAGTAGCAAACTCTCGGTGAGATATTGGCGGACGAGGCGGCTGCGTCCCGCACCCATGGCCGCGCGGATCGCCATTTCGCGCTGCCGCACGGTAGCACGAACCAATAAAACATTGGCAACGTTAAAGCACGCAACGAGAAGCACCAGCGAAGAAAGGGCAATGAAAATAAAAGCGACTGTGGGCAGGCTATTGTCGCTGTCAGGTTCGGGGCGGGCGAGCTTTTCCGGAAAGACCAGGACGGAAATACCCTTATCAATGTCCGGGTGCTCGTCGGAAAGGCGCTTGGCAACGACGTTGAGAGACGCCTGCGCTTGTTTTGTGTCCACGCCTGGTTTGAGCCTCCCGAGTATAGTCAGGCCGCGCATTTCGCGTTTCGTCCACGTGTCGGCTACCGGAGTGCCGAACTCTTCCGTGAAGGTGGCGCTAAGAGGAACGTAGGCGTCCATGTTGAGCATCGAATAGGTGCCGTAGAAACCTTTCGGCGTAACGCCAACGATGGTCGCCGGATGTCCGTTCATTTCAACGTGTTTCCCGACCACGTCCAGATCACCTGCAAAGCGCTTCTGCCAGTAGGAATAACCGAGAACGACGACGGGGTCAGCTCCGGGAGTCACTCCTTCCGTCGGAAGGATAAGACGGCCGGCGGCCGGAGTGATTCCCAAGACGGAAAAGTAGTTATTCGAGACGCGGGTGATGACACAGTGGTTGCCCTTGCCTTCCACGGCGAGTCCCGCGAGGGAGACGCGGTAGGTAACGAGATCACCAATCGAAGCGGATTGACTGCGAAGGTCTAGGAAGTCTGGGTAGGAAAAACCCTGAAGGCCGGCCGTTCCCGCTTGCTGAAGGGCTAGGACGGTAATCTGCTCGGGGCGGGGGACCGATAGAGGACGAAGGATAAGCCCGTTGACCACGCTGAAGATGGTCGTATTGGCGGCCATGCCCAAAGCCAGGGTGACGATGCCGATGACGGCGAAGCCGGGGTTCTTCGTCAGCGTGCGAAAGGCATACTGGATGTCTTTCCAGAAGTTGAGCATCAGCGGGGCTCCAGTCTCCGAGTTTGAGGATGCGTAAGAATGGGCATCCGGGCTGCCTGTGAGGATATTGTGTAAATCATTTAAACGGTAGCGTTTAGTACGTACGCCTCGAGAAAATCTCGGGTGAAACGTTCGATTGTGGGATTGCTCGTCTCATTTGCGAACATGTGGCCGCTTGTGGGCTTGTTGAGATTACAACTGACCAGCCCTCCCCGTTTTTTTGTAACCGTTGCTGGTAAAGGACTTAAGTGGGCTTGGTTGTCTTGTGGATCGGCGGCTCGATAGACTTTCACTTGGCCAGATCAATGCGATCCTAATTGCGTCTTCGAGTGCTTGTGCGTTGTTAGCTGCTTGCTGCGCCTCTAGGAGAAGCAGCGTGGTATGTCGGCTTCGGAGCACAGCCAAGATTGGCTGTGCCACACTGCTCCCTCCCCGTTTTTTGTAACCGTTGCTGATAAGGGACTTAGCTCATCAGGGGACGCTGGAAAAACCCGGCGGTTGCGGCGTGGCGAAGCATTGCAAGATAGGAGTGTGCGCGGACGACGGTTCGCGGAGCTAGCCGAGCTCTGCGGCTTGGTCGCGGAGGACTTGGAGGCTGCCCTCGAGGTAGGACTTCACGAGTTCGAGCTCCTTAGTGGAGTAGCGGGAGGCGTGCTTGAGGGAGGCTGCGGCGAGGCCTTGGTAAAGACGACCAACACGCTGAAGAGCTTCGAGGCACGGGCGGACAAAGACCTTGCGGCGGTCGCTCGAGTCGCGGAAGCGCTCGACGAGGCCGGCTTTTTCGAGGCGATCGAGAATGCCGGTGACGGCGCCAGTGGTCAGCCCTGTGTGGCGGGCAAGATCGCCAGCGGTCAGGGGGCCCTGCGCATAACGGGACATTAATTCAAAGCATCTGGTATCAGTAACGTTGATGCCCAGTTTTGTGGCGATGGACTGGTGGAAAAAGATGGAAACGGTGCTGAGTTCGCGACCGAGTTCCATACCGACGCGGAGTATCAATGCTTGACGTTTGGTGCGAGGTGCCGTGTATCTGTCCATTTTATCTTGACACCTAAGTATCTCACAAACTAAGATAATTAGCGACGGGAAAAGTATATTGGGAACGGGCGCGGTGCGAATTTCCGGGAAAGAGGCCACCCCAAGAGAAGAGGGCACGATGTATCGTGCCCCTACAAGAGCAGGAAAAGGCCACGAGAGCATAAACGTACGGCAAATATTAGTGGCGGTTTGCTGAAAGCGGACGCGCAGCTGCAAAGCAGAGTAGAATGAAGAGCAGAAAACCAGGTTTGGCCTGTAATTTTTCGAAACGACATTGCGTAGATGCAGTTGAGGCGCGTCTGGCAGGGAGAGCAGGGCATTGATGGCGACAACAGAAATTCATCCAAAAGCGGATTTAGGATCGCTTCGGATCCATGACAGTCACCGTACGGGCGGCAAGACAGGCAAGGTCCTGAGCTACGTCTCGGCGGTCATCGGGCTCGTCATTATTATAGCGGGGATCGCGTACGCGTTTCGGAACCAGACACCCGTGGTGGAAGTGGTGACGGCGCAGAAGCCTGAAATCGGAGGGCGCTCGGCGATTTTGAATGCGAGCGGATACGTTACGCCGCGGCGACGAGCGACGATTGCAGCGAAGATTACAGGGCGAGTTACGGGCGTGTTCTTCGATGAAGGGACGCATGTGAAAGCGGGTCAATTGCTGGCTACTCTGGACGATTCCGACGTGAAGAAGGCGCTGGATTCGGCGAAGGCGGACCGGGATTCCTCGCAAGCGGCTATCGCGGATTTTCAAGTACAACTAAAGTTTTCGCAGATTGAATTGCGGCGTGCTGAACAATTGCAGCAGGCCGGTGTGCAAACGCAAGAGCAGTTGGATACCGCGAGCACGAACGTGGACAGCTTGAAAGCGAAAATTAATCTGGCGAAACAGCAAGTGCAAGGATCCGAAATGCGGATTCGCGAGGCGCAGCAGGCAGTGGACAATTGTACGATTACCGCGCCTTACGACGGGATCGTGGTCTCGAAAGATGCGCAAGTGGGCGAGATGGTGTCTCCTGTTTCGGCTGGCGGTGGATTTACGCGGACGGGCATCGCGACCATTGTCGATATGAACTCGAACGAAATTGAAGTAGACGTGAACGAGTCTTACATCGCGCGCGTGAAGGATCATCAGAAAGTGACGGCGATTCTGGATGCGTACCCGGATTGGGAAATTCCCAGCCACGTACGAACGGTAATCCCTACGGCGGACAGGCAGAAGGCGACCGTGAAGGTGCGCATTTCGTTTGACAAGCTCGATCCGCGGATTTTGCCGGATATGGGGATTAAGGTGACGTTTTTGAGCGACGAGCCTGTGAAGAAAGTGGATGCTTCGGCGCCGGTTGTGGCGGCTTTGTTACCGAATGAGGCTCTGCACGACGATGGCGGGAAAAAGATTGTGTTCCTTGTGAAGAACGAGAAGCTAGAGCGGCGTGCGGTGGCCGTCGGAAATGCTCAAGGTGCGCAGACGGAAATATTGTCCGGGATTGTGGCTGGAGATGCGGTGGTCGTGAAGGGGCCGGCCAACATGCAAGACGGGCTGGCGGTGCAGATTAAGAAATAGTTTGCCTCGCTAAATGCAGATTAGGGACGGGATTGGGAAAAGCGGCAGCAGAGCTGCCGCACTCCATAGGAGCGGCGACGATGATTCGAGTGGATGGCCAGGGAAGCGGGAAAAGCTTGATTCAGGTGCGCGGGCTTTCAAAGACGTATCGCCGCGGCGGCGAAGAGATTCAGGTTCTGCAGCGGCTGAACCTGGATTTGGATAAGGGCGATTTCGTTGGCTTCATGGGACCGAGCGGCTCCGGGAAGACGACGCTCTTGAATTTGCTCGGCGGACTGGATGTGCCGTCGCAAGGCAGCATCACCGTGGACGGCGACGAAATCACGCACATGTCCGGAAGCAAACTGACCCAGTGGCGGGCGCGCCATGTCGGCTTTATCTTTCAGATGTACAACCTGATTCCGGTGCTCACGGCGTTTCAAAACGTGGAGCTGCCGCTGCTGCTGACGAAGCTTTCGAAATCCGAGCGGCGGAAGCACGTGGAGACCGCGCTGAGCGTGGTCGGTTTGTCGAACCGTATGGATCATTACCCACGGCAACTATCCGGCGGACAGGAGCAGCGCGTGACGATTGCGCGAGCGATTGTGTCGGACCCTACGTTTTTGCTGTGCGACGAGCCAACGGGTGACCTGGACCGGAAAAGCGCGGACGAGATCATGCTGTTGATTGAGGAGTTGGTGGCGAAGCACGGCAAGACCGTGTTGATGGTGACGCACGACGCGATGGTGGCGGCTCGAGCGCACACGACACTGCACCTGGACAAAGGCGTGCTGGTGGAAGCGTCCAAACTGGAGCAGGGGGTCGTTGCCGGAGGTGTGGCATGAAATTCCGGGCACTGATCTTCGCCAATCTGTTTCGGAAGAAAATCCGGCTGATCCTTACGGTGGGATCGTTCGCGATCTCGTTGGTCCTGTTTACATTTTTGGCGGTGGTGAACAGCGCGTTCAGCCGGGGAGTTGATGTTGCGGGCGCCGACCGGTTGGTGATTGTGAATCGCATCGGGCTGATCCAGACGATGCCGATTTCGTATGGCGACCAAGTGCGAGCGATACCGGGAGTGAAATACGTAACGCAAGACCACTGGTTTGGCGGCGTGTACCAGGATGAGAAGAATTTCTTTCCACAGTTCGCGATTGATGTAGACAACCACCGCAAGGTCTATCCGGAATTCATCGTGCCGGACGATCAGTGGAATACATTCGTGAAGGACCAGCAGGGAGCGATTGTAGGGGCGCGGACGGCGAAGCGTTTTGGCTGGAAGGTGGGCGACCGCATACCGATAAAGAACACGCTGTACGGGCCGACAAAAACGTGGGAGTTCAATCTCGACGGAATTTACCACACCGAGAAAGCAACCGGTGACGAGAGCCAGTTCTGGTTTCAATGGAAGCTCTTTGATGAGAATGTGCCTGCGTACGCGAAGAGCACGGCGGGATGGTACATCCTGAAGCTGGATAGCGCGGACGACTCGGCGCGGGTGGCAAAGACGATTGACGCGAAGTTCGCAAATTCCTCGTATGAGACAAAGACGGAAACGGAATCTGCGTTTGCGGCGGGGTTTGCAAAGCAGTTTGGAAATATCGAGTTTCTGATTCTGGCGATCGGAAGCGTGGTGTTCTTTACACTGCTGCTGGTGACGGGAAACACGATGGCGATTTCGGTGAGGGAGAGAACGAGCGAGTTGGCAGTGTTGAAAGCGATTGGCGTGACCGACGGGACTGTGCTCTTCCTTGTGCTGGGAGAATCGATGGTGATTGCGCTGTTCGGCGGAATGCTGGGACTTTTATTGGCGTGGGCGGCGATACCGGTGATTAGCGTCGCGCTTACGGGTTTGCTGCCGCCGCTGCTACTGTCGAAGACTATGTTGTCCGTTGGACTTGTGTTCGCGGTGTTTGTGGGCGCAGTGAGCGGGTTGATACCGGGAATTGGCGCGATGCGCATGCGCGTTGTGAACGCGCTGCGGAGGGTCTGAGATGGCAATTCCGATTGTATACAACATCCGCAGCGTGAGAGCGCGGTGGACGTCGACGATCGTAGCGGTGCTCGGGATTGCCGGGACGGTAGGCGTGTTTGTGGCGATGCTGTCGCTCGCGCGGGGATTTCGAGCGACGCTGGTGGCGTCGGGCTCGGAGGACAATGCGCTGATTGTGAGAGCGGGAGCTACTTCCGAAATGACGAGCGGAGTGCCGCTGGACTCGGTGAAGATCATTCAGGATGCGCCGGGAATTGCGCGAGGGACGGGCGGGCCGCTGGTGACGCCGGAAGCAGTGATGATGGCGCCGATTCCGCTGGTGTCGACCGGAACTGACGCGAATGTGGAGTTGCGAGGCGTTTCGCCGAACGTGCTGGAGATACGCAAGAATGTGAAAATTTTAGAAGGAAGGATGTTCAAGGCGGGGCTGGCGGAAATTGTGGTGGGGAAAAACGCGACGAACACGTACGCGGGTTTGAAGTTGGGTGACACGATTGCGCTGGGTAGTGTGCGGTGGAAGGTGGTGGGAATATTTGATGCGGGCGGGAGTGCGTTCGACTCGGAAGTGTGGGGAGACGCGCATCTTTTGGACGGAGCCTACAACCGGCCGGACACGTCGTTTCAGTCGGTAACGGTGCACCTGAATTCGGCGGACGCGTTGGGTCAGTTGAAGGATTCGGTGACGACGGACCCGCGGCTGAACGTGGACGTGATCCGCGAGATCGATTACTACGCGAAGCAGTCGACGAACATGACGACCCTGATCACCCGGCTGGGCGGGTTTGTGGCGATGATTATGGCGATTGGAGCGGTGTTTGGCGCGCTGAACACGATGTATTCGGCGGTGGCGGATCGCGGGCGGGAAATTGCGACTATGCGGGCATTGGGGTTTGGCGGGCCTTCGGTGGTATTTTCGTTTTTGATTGAGGCGCTTTTGATTTCGTTTGTTGGAGGCGTCTTGGGCTGCCTGGCGGTAATACGATTGAATGGATTGACGACCAGTACCATCAATTTTCAGACATTTTCGAATTTGGCGTTCGCGTTTAAGATTACGCCGGACCTGATGGTGATGGGCGTGGTGTTTGCGCTGGCCATGGGCGTGATTGGCGGGATTTTTCCGGCGATACGGGCGGCGCGGTTGCCTGTGGCTACGGCTTTGCGTGAATTGTAGTTCGTCACACTTAAGAAAAATCAAAGAAAAACAGTTACACACAGGACTCAGAGTTCGCAGAGGGCACGGAGACGTGTGTCTGCGTTACAATCCTGCGCATGAGTGACGAAAAAAAGGATCGCGAATTGGGGATGGGGCGCCCGATTACGCGGCGCGATTTTTTGAATGGAGTGGCTGTTGGCGTGGGCGGGACGCTGGCGAGCGGCGCGCTTGGAGCAGGAAATCTGCTGGCAGCTGCGGCGCTGGATGACTTCGCACCGGAGAAGGCGGCTAACTACTATCCGCCGGCGCTTATGGGCATGCGCGGGAATCATGACGGGACGTTTACGTTTGCGCATCGGCTTCGCGATGGAGGGAGTTGGGACTCCAATGGCGCTGCGGTTTCGACGGGCGAGAATTACGATTTAGTGGTGGTGGGTGGCGGGATCAGTGGGCTTGCGGCGGCGTATTTCTACAGGAAAAGCGCGGGACCAAGTGCGCGGATTTTGATTTTGGACAATCACGATGATTTTGGCGGGCACGCTAAGCGTAACGAGTTTCGCGCGGGTAACCGAATGGTGATGAGTTATGGGGGAACGCAATCGATCGAGAGCCCGGGGAATTACAGCGATGTTGCCAAAGGCTTGATTAAAGAAATTGGGATCGAGACGGAGCGATTTTATAAGGACTACGACCAGAAACTCTACGCCAAGATGGGGACGGCGACGTTTTTTGATAAGGAGACGTTCGGCGAGGACCGGCTGATAACGGGAATGAATGCGACGCCGTGGCCGGAATTTCTGGCGAAAGCTCCGCTTTCGGACGTTGCGAAACACGACATCGCGCGAGTTTATACGGAAAAAGTGGACTATCTTGCGGAGCTTTCCAAGGAGGAGAAGCGCGCGAAGCTTGCGAAAATCAGTTACGCGGATTATCTGACGAAATTCTGCAAGGTGCATCCCGAGGCGCTGCCGTTCTTTCAGACGTTTCCGCATGATTTGTACGGCGTCGGCATTGATGCGGTTCCAGCGCTGGGGTGCTTTGAATCGGGCGACGACTACGGCTCGTTCACGTATCCGGGTTTCGACGGTTTGGGAATCGGTGAGCACGAAAAAGAAGAGCCTTACATTTTTCATTTTCCGGATGGCAACGCATCGATCGCACGGCTGTTGGTGCGCTCGTTGATTCCGGGAGCTATGCCCGGACACTCGATGGACGACGTGGTGACGGCGCGAGCGGATTACAGCAAGTTGGATGTCGACGGTGCACCGGTGCGTATCAGGCTGAACAGCACCGTGGTGCATGTGCAGCAGAGCGATGCGGGCGACGCGCCAAAAACAGTGGGCATCGCCTACATGCGCGGGAACAAGTTGCAGTCGGTGCAAGCGAAGAATTGTGTGCTGGCTTGCTACAACGGAACGATTCCGTACATTTGTCCTTCGCTGCCGCAGAAACAAAAAGAAGCACTGTCTTATCTTGTGAAAACGCCACTGGTTTATACGCACGTTGCGCTGCGGAACTGGACTTCGTTTGCTAAGTTGGGCGTTCATCAGGTTGTGGCGCCGGGCGGCTATCACACGTACACGGCGCTGGATTTTCCTGTCAGCATCGGCGAGTACGCGTTTCCCAGCAAGCCGGAAGAACCGATGGTGCTGTTCATGCTGCGCACGCCCTGCAGTCCGGGACTGCCGATGCGCGATCAGTTCCGCGCGGGGCGTATGGAATTGATGGCCACGCCATTTTCAAAATTTGAGCGCAATACTCGCGACCAGCTCGCGAGAATGCTCGGCGGTGCCGGTTTCGATCCGGCAAAGGATATAGAGGGCATTACTGTCAATCGCTGGGCACACGGATACGCCTACACACCCAATTCGCTTTTTGATCCCGATTGGAAGGAAGAAGAGAAGCCGTGGGTCATTGGGCGAAAACCATTTGGAAAAATTGCAATTGCTAATTCGGATGCAGGCGCGAGCGCGTATTCGGATGTGGCTATCGATCAAGCGTGGCGAGCCGTCAGCGAAATTTTGAAGAGCTAGACGGGCAGCTCTCTCTAAAATGAGGTTGCAGGATTTGGCAGCCAGATGTGATATTGTCCTTGTTGTAGACTCCCGAAGTAGGGTTGCCTGAACTCCTTGAAGGGCTCGCTGCTTGGCCTCCACCCAGTGAGTTCAGCCAATTTTAGGCCAGTGTATCGTAGCGTCCGGAAAGCGAGAGCTTGCCGCGATCCTGCACTCATGGTGCTTCGAAGAGTTCAGGGAGAATCAAGATGAAGAGTTTGTTTGTCGGGAACATGAGTTTTCAGACCACGGAAGGCGAACTGCGCGACTTGTTCACTCCGTTTGGACAAGTAACGCGCGTGCACATGGCAATGGACCGGGAAACCGGACGTGCACGGGGGTTTGCGTTTGTGGAAATGCCGAACGACGAGGAAGCGGCGAAAGCGATGGCCGGACTCGATGGCAAAGAACTGGGTGGGCGCAATTTGAAGGTGAATGAAGCGCGACCGAAGGGCGAAGGCGGACCGCCGCGCGGGCCACGGAATTTTGGCGGACCCGATAGGGGTAGCGGTGGTGGCGGAGGCCGCGGCAAGGGCGGCGGTGGTGGACGCGAGCGATTTTCGAATGAGGACTACCGCGAGTCTGCGCGGCAGCCACGCGAACCGCGCTGGTAACGGAACACGATGTAGATTAAGAGTGACGGCGCAGGGCGCCGTAAAGCGTTTGCGAGGAGACGCATGACAACGACATTTCAGAAACGCCAAAAAGAAATGAAGAGAATGGAAAAGCGCAAAATGAAGGAAGAAAAGCGCGTCCAGCGGAAATTGGATAAGACGGCGGAGAAGGAATCGGGAGTTTCGACGGAAGAAATTCTCGTACCACTAACCGGTCCCATTCCTTACGATGACGAGCAGTAGCCTAAGAGCACCAAAGTTCGACCCTCATCAACGCTAAGTTTCAAAACAAATTGAATTGGACAAAACTTCGCTGTGCTCGCGCGGAGGAGCGTTCGCATGAACGCATGGGAATTCGTGTGCACGAAGGCCTGCCTCAATGCACGGACATAGGGCCGCCCTTCGCTTGCGGCCGACGCATTAGCAATATAAACGGAAGCATCAAAGCGAACAATCCTGCCAGAATTAGAAATATGCTGTTGTAGGCCAGCATGCTGGCTTGCCGCTCGACCATTCCAAACATCGCGGCGCGAGCCTGATGAGCTGCGGTCGCGATGTCCGATCCTCCGGACATGAACATTCCTCGAAGCGCATTCATCATATTGCGCGCGCTTGCGTCGTACGGAGTGACATGCGCGCCGAGTTGATTGATGTTCCTCTGTTGAAAACGAATCTGCATGGTGCTGACAGCGGCAATGCCGATGCTGCCTCCCAAGTTGCGCACTAAATTGAAGAGGCTGGTGGCGTTGCCCATATTTTCTTTTTTGATGGGCGCCATGCTAATGGTGGTGAGGGGGACGAAGATGAGGCCAAGCGACAAGCCCATGATGAGCTGTGGCCAGAAGAAGTCCCAGTAACCCGCGCTAAGGCTGAGACGCGAGAATTGGAAGAGCGTGTAGCCACAGACGATTAGTCCCACAGTCAGCATTTTGCGCGGATCCAACTTGGCCATGATGAATCCCGCAACCGGCATTGCGATGAAGGAGCCAAGTCCGCGAGGCGCCATGGCGATGCCGGCGCGGATGGCGGGATAACCGAGGAGCGTTTGGAGAATGAGCGGAATGAGAACGGTAGTGCCGTAAAGGCCGACGCCGAGCAGAGACATGAGAAAAACGCCGGTGGAGTAAGTGCGATCTTTGAAGACGCGCAGATTTACGACGGGATCTTTAATGTGAAGCTCGTAGATTAGAAATGCGACGAGCGTAACGACGGCAATGATGGCGACCGCCGTGATCCAGTCCGTGCCGAACCAATCCTTTTCCTGGCCTTTATCGAGGACGATTTGCAGCGTGGCAATTCCTACGGCGAGCAGGCCGATGCCCCAATAATCGATTTTTTGCGAGGCGCGGCGAATGTAGTGGGGGTCGAATATGAAGAGTGATGTCATCACGATGGAGGCGATGCCGATGGGAACGTTAATGTAAAAGACCCAGCGCCACGAATGGCTATCGGTTAGCCAGCCGCCAAGGACCGGACCGAGCATGGGCGCGACGACGATACCGAGTCCCCAAAAGCCCATGGCTTTGCCGCGGTCTTCCGGCGGGAACGATTCCAGCAGGATGGCTTGCGAGATGGGCTGCAAACCTCCACCGCAGGCGCCTTGAATGATGCGGCAGACGACCAGGAAGGGAAGGCTGGGAGCGAGGCCGCACAAGAAAGACGCGATCGTGAAGCCGGTTACGGAGAGCATCAGCATGCGCTTGCGGCCGAAAAAATTGGAGAGCCACCCGGTTAAAGGCAGAATGATGGCGTTAGCGACGAGATAGGAAGTCAGCGTCCAGGTGGCTTCGTCGACCGTTACAGAGAGGCTGCCGGCAATGTGAGGGAGCGAGACGTTTACGACGGTGGTGTCCAGCACTTCCATGAAAGTGCTGAGCATCACGGAGATAGCGATGACCCAGGGATTGATGTGAGGATGAGTTTGCGTTGTTTCCTGGGGCATCCAGACCTCGAACTACTCCCTGACGAACGCTTAGACCTGCTTCGATGAAATCATACGTTTTGGTCGGATTGCTGGCAAACCTTCGTCGCGGAGTGCGTGTTCAAGCGACACTTTGCGCATTCGGATTGTTCGTCTACTTCCTCATTGAGAAAAATATCCACAATCGGCCGATTGCTGTATCTTGTGTGCATATAAAATTCGGAGGGGAGGATAAATGGACGATTGCAAATCACGGCGCGAGTTTCTTGCGCGCATGGGCATTTTGACCGCGGCAACGGCTCTTCCGGGCGGCTGGCTTGTCGCTCGAGAGAGGCTGTATCCGCCAGTGGATTTGTCTTACTTTGACGTGCCGATTTCTCCGGCGGGATTTGAGCTGCACATCGGATATGCAGCCATCACTTGGGGCGGGAACGATCGCCAGGCCATTGAGGACATTTCCTCAGTAGGCTTCCCTGGAATTCAGATTCGCTCCAATAGCGTTCAGGAATTTGGCAGCGGAGCGGCATTGCGCGACGTGCTCGACAAACACCATATCAAGATGATCGCTTTGTCGAGCGGAAACTTAAGCATCGATCCTGCCATCGAATCCTCGGAAATCGACAAACATGTGGCCAATGCGAAATTTCTTCGCGATGCCGGAGGGCTCTATCTTCAAATCATTGACGAGAAGCCTAAGGATCGCGCGATCGTGGCGGCCGACTACAAACGCTTCGGCGCTTTGCTGACCGAACTCGGGAAACGAATTGCCGATCTGGGCGTGCAGCTCGGTTATCACAACCATATGGGAAGCATGGGAGAGACTCCCGAGGGCGTGGAACAAATCATGGCGGCCGTCGATCCACGCTATGCAAAGCTGGAGCTGGATGTGGCTCATTATTATCAAGGCGGCGGCGACCCTGCAAAGGCCGTTGAGAAATACAGCGACCGGCTGCTTTTTCTGCACCTCAAGGATGTAGAGCGGCTACCTGCTAGTGGCGATGCAAAACAATCGTATCGCTTCGTGGAGTTCGGGCGAGGAGAGGTGAATCTTCCGGCGGTGATCGAAGCGCTTCGCAAGATCAATTTCCGTGGCTGGGCGATTGTTGAGCTGGACGCTGTGCCGGACAAAGCGCGGACGCCAAAGGAATCGGCAATCATCAACAAGAAATATGTCGAAGAAAAGCTGGGGCTCACGGTATGAGTTCGCCATTCCGAATTGCCGTCATCAACGATGAGGTGAGTCAAGACTTCGGCCGTTCGTGCGAAGTGATTTCGCGTGAGTTTGGCCTGGAATGGATCGAGCTGCGCGCGATGTGGAACAAAAATATTCTCAACCTCGATGCCAAGGAAGTTGACGAAGCGCGCCGCGTCCTCGAGAAATATAAGTTGCGCGTGACGGACATCGCCAGTCCGCTCTTCAAAGTGGATTGGCCGGGAGCGCCGAAATCTCAGTACAGTCCCCAGGGTGCGCAATTTAGCGCGGATTTTACTTACGAGCAGCAGGACGAAGTTCTGGAGCGCAGCATTGAACTGGCGAAAGCTTTTCAAACAGATCGAGTGCGCTGCTTCGATTTTTGGCGGCTCGAGGATCAAGCACCATATCGCGCAGCCATAAACGACAAGCTCCTTGCAGCCGCGGGCGTAGCTGGGAAGAAAGGCGTGACGCTGATTCTCGAAAATGAAGCCGCTTGCAATACGGGCACAGCGGCGGAAGCTGCGAAAGTACTTGCGGAGGTGAAGTCTCCTTCACTTATGCTGAACTGGGATCCGGGAAACGCAGCGTCGCGCGGCGAGATTGCATATCCGAATGGATATGCGCTGCTGCCGAAAGAACGCATCGGCCACTGTCACTGCAAGGATGTCGCGAAGAAGCCCAATGGCAAAGATTACGATTGGGCAGCGATGGGGCACGGAATCATTGATTGGACGGGCCAGTTTGCGGCATTGAAGCGCGACGGGTACCACTATGCTGTCAGTCTCGAAACGCACTGGCGCGGCGCTGGAACCGCCGAGGAATCGACGCGGCAAAGCTGGGCTGGGATGAAGGATGAATTACAAAAAGCCGGGGCGTTGTGAATCGCAATATGAAATGGAGCCAGTCCAATACGATGAAACGCCTCCTCTGCGGGATGGTGCTTATGCTCGGCTTTGTGCTTTGTTCGCAAGCGCAAACGACTCGCTGGAAAGAAAAGATCGCGGATGAATGGTACGCGCAGCAACCGTGGCTTGTCGGCAGCAATTACATCCCATCCTATGCAATCAACGAACTCGAGATGTGGCAGGCGGATACTTTCGATCCGAAGCGCATCGACATAGAACTGGGCTGGGCGGAATCGCTGGGCTTGAACACCATGCGCGTTTTTCTGCATGATTTGCTCTGGAAGCAGGACCCTGAAGGATTCAAGAAGCGCGTCGATATTTTTCTGAACATCGCGCAGAAACATAAGATCAAGCCGCTGTTTGTGCTCTTCGATTCCTGCTGGGATCCGAATCCCAAGCTCGGTAAACAACATGCGCCGACGCCCGGAGTTCACAACTCCGGCTGGGTGCAAAGTCCCGGAGCTGCCGCCCTCAAAGATCCAGCGCAATATCCGCGGCTTGAGGCTTACGTCAAAGGAGTCGTCGGAGCCTTCGCGAGCGACAAGAGGATTCTCGGTTGGGACGTCTGGAACGAACCGGACAACACGAACGACGGAAGTTACGCGAGCGGAGAGCCACCCAATAAAGTTGAACTCGTGCTTGCACTTTTGCCGAGAGTATATGAATGGGCTCGTTCTGCAGGCGCTACTCAGCCGCTCACGAGCGGCGTTTGGAAAGGGGACTGGTCGTCTCCTGAAAAGCTTGGATCGATGGAGAAAATTCAGCTCGAGCTTTCAGATGTAACTTCTTTCCACAATTATGATGGGCCGGATGTGTTTGAAAAGCGCGTGCTGTCGCTGCAGCAGTATCACCGGCCGATTCTCTGCACGGAATATATGGCACGAGGAAATGGCAGCACGTTTCAGGGCACGTTGCCAATTGCAAAGAAATATCACGTCGCCGCGATTAACTGGGGACTCGTTGCAGGCAAGACGCAGACGTATCTGCCGTGGGATTCGTGGAAGCATCCTTATACGGATCGCGAACCGTCGGTATGGTTCCACGAAATCTTCCGCACGAATGGCCAACCCTATAGCCAAGAGGAAGCCAACTTCATCCGCACAATTATCGGGACTGCTGCTGCCGGCAACTGATCGTTCTGATCGATCAACTTAATCCAGGCGCGTTGGCTGAGTATCGTTCTTTCGTGTTTGCAGAATATTCTTGGCCGCGAAGGATGGCAGGGAAGAAATTGGTTCCGGGACGTGGACTCGAACCACGATACTCAGCTTCAAAGGCTGATGTCCTACCGATTAGACGATCCCGGAACCGTGGGAAACAGTTTAGCAGAGGAAAAAGAATGTGCGAAGCCACTGAAATGTGCGCGGTGGGAGAGTTTCTGCTAAATTGGTATGGTTGCGTCCGTCGCGGGAGAGGTGGCCGAGCGGTTTAAGGCGCACGCTTGGAAAGCGTGTGTAGGTTAATCCCTACCGTGGGTTCGAATCCCACCCTCTCCGCCATTTCCTGATTTCAGAGGGAATACTTCCTTGAAGAACAGCGCCATCCTTTTATTGCAGTGCCCGGATCGCAAGGGGCTGGATGCGGCGATTGCGGATTTTATTTATTGGCATGGCGGCGACATCCTTCATTTCGAGCAGCACCAGGCCGGGGAAGAACGTTACTATTTGGCCCGAGTCGAATGGGACCTGGAAGGCTTTGAGTTTGATCTGAAAGATTTCCCGAAATGGTTTGCGCCTATTGCCGAGGAGTTTTCCATTCGGTGGCGCATCACAAGGTCGAATTACCGGCCGCGCGTAGCCATTCTCGTTTCGAAGTATGACCACTGTCTCGTTGATCTGCTTTACCGGCAGCGGATCGGGGAACTGGCTTGCGAATTTCCTTTGATGATCAGCAATCATCCGGACGCGAAGCGGCACGCAGACTTTCACGAGATTCCATATCACGTCATTCCGGTGACGAAAGAGAACAAGGCGGAGGCTGAGGGGCGGCAGATCGAGTTGCTTCGCGAAAATAATATTGAGCTGGTTGTGCTGGCCCGGTATATGCAAGTGCTCTCCAAGGACTTCATTGCGCAGTTTCCGCAGCAAATCATCAATATCCATCACTCGTTTTTGCCGGCGTTTGTTGGGGCGAAACCGCACCAGCAGGCCTTTGATCGCGGCGTGAAAATCATTGGAGCCACGGCGCACTATGTCACGGAGGTACTCGACGACGGGCCGATCATCGAGCAAGGAGTGGCGCGCATATCTCATCGCGACAGGATTGAGGATCTGGTGCAAAAGGGGCGGGACTTGGAAAAAGTAGTGCTTTCTACAGCGGTCCGCTGGCATATCGAGAACCGGATTTTGTTGTATGGGAATAAGACGGTGATTTTCGAGTAGCGCTTGTTGTTTTGCGCGAATGCAATGTAAACCAGCTACTAGCGGCGGCGAGAGGAACGGGCGGATTGTCGTTGGTCTAGGGCTTGCCGGAGCATGGTTTTGATTACGGCTTGGCGGCTGATGTTGAGTTCTTTGGCGGCGGCTTCGAGTTCTTCGAGCATGGCCGCGGTGAAGTCGACGTTGACGCGTTGAATGGGCTTCATCATTTTGCCGGAGTTCGTGAAGAAGCGGGAGACGCCTTTGCCGTTGTCGGCTAGGCGGGCGATGGTTTCGGCGGAGACTGGCTTTTTTTCTAGAGCGTGTTTTCTTCATAGAGTTTCTTTTCTGCTGGAGTGTTCACCTTTGAGACAGTGGTGGCAGGCCGCTCTTGGGCTGCGATGTCGGGAGTTCATCGGCTCTGAAATAATCTCCGAGATCGGATGAAAAGCGCCACAAACAGCCATCGGTTTCGCAGTAGTGGAACTTGTTCTCGATCTCCTTTCCACGAAATGTTAGTTTCGTGATTTGGTCACGGTTTGAGGTTGCATACAGCATTTCGGTTTGGTGGTCTGGACAAAGAGGCTTAGATGTGTTCATGGCAAACCTTGAGTATTTCGAGGTTGGATTTCTATGTGCCAGTTCCGGGCTTTTCTTTTTGTGGTGTCTTAACGCCTAAGGATCGCAGGGCCTCACGCATCTCAGGATCGCGCTCGGCTAGTTCGGCAATTACTTCGCTTCTCCCAAGTTCCTCGGAGACTCTCGCGAGTTCCTTGCGTTTCTCTTCAGCCTTGCGCCGCCAGAGCAACCACGGAAAAAGAAAATTCATACGAACCTCGTTCTTGCTTCAGACGTTACGCTAGAAGAAAGGCTGTCTTGCTGCGCCGGAAAAGTCAAGACCGCCCTGGTACAGCCACGGCAATGTTGCTTGCGCATGGGAGTTTCGATATTGCTCACAATACGGGCCTCATTCGCCGTAGGGGACCCAGATGTTTTTGATTTGGGTGGCATGTTGGAGGAAGAGGCGTCCTTCGGATTGGGCGGGGTTGAACCAGTCGATGTGGCGGGCTTCGTTGGTGAAAACTTGCTTGAGATTTCCGATGGAAAGGGATTTTGCGGTGGCGCAGGTGGCGGCGTCGGCGAAGGCCCAGAGTGCGTCTACGTCATCGTGTTCGGCGAGCGTCTTCAAAAGCTCAGAGGCGCGGCCGGTGACTATGTTTACGGTGCCGGCGGGGAGGTCGCTGGTTTCGAAGAGTTGATAGAGGTCGGCGGCGATTAGCGGGTAGAGTTCGCTGGGGACGGCTACTGTTGTGTTGCCTACGGCTATAGCTGGCATGACCGTGCTGACGAAACCGAGGAGTGGGGCTTCTTGGGGGCAGAGGATGCCCATGGTGCCAATCGGTTCTAGCATGGCTAGTGTGACATTGCGGAAGGGCGGATTGTGGATGGTGCCCTCGTATTTGTCGGCCCAGGCGGCATAAGTGAAGATGCGTTCGATGCTGAGAGAGACTTCGGCGCCGGCTTGTTGTTGGCCTACTGCGTCGGCTAGACGGCTCGCGATTTCATCGCGACGCTGGCTTAAATTTTCGGCGAGGTAGTAGAGGACTTGGGCGCGGGTGTGGGCGGTGGATTTGGGCCACGCGGTGGCTTTGCGGGCGGCTTCGACGGCGTTGCGAATGTCTTTGCGATTGCCGAGGGGGGCTTCGCCGAGGAGGCGGCCGTCGGCGGCGCGGACTGGCGTACTATAGCCGGAGTCGGGGCGGGCTTGTTTGCCGGCGATGAAGAGTTTTACGGTGCGGTCGATTGGGGGACTGGAATGTTCATCGGTCTGGTTTCGTTTGCCCTCAGCGGCTGAAGCCGCTTGGAGATCCGGCGACTTACGGCCCGACTGGAAGTCGGGCCCTCCCGAGGAGTTGTCGTACTGATTCTGTGCCTCAGGGGTTAAAGCGCTCTTTAGAGCGGCGGGCTGAATGTCGGAGCTGCTTTCGGGGGGCAGGCCAAGAAAGCTCCGCACCCCCTTGAGCGGCGGGGCGTGTTTGAACCAAGTGGGCTCGAGATATTCTTGGAGGCCTTCGCGGCCACCTTCTCGGCCGTAGCCGCTTTCGCGGTAGCCGCCGAAGCCGCAGCTGGCGTCGAAGAGGTTGGTGCAGTTGACCCAGACTACGCCGGCTTTGATTTGGGAGGCGACGTGGAGGCTGACGTTGATGCTTTCGGACCAGACGCAGGCGGCGAGACCGTACACCGTGTTGTTTGCAAGTTCGATGGCTTCGCTCGGAGTGCGGAACGTCATGGCGGCTAGTACGGGGCCGAAGATTTCTTGCTGGGCGACGATGCTTGTGGGATGGACGTTGCTCAACAGTGTAGGAGGAAAATAAAGGCCGCGCGAGGGCATGGGAATGCTGGGTTGCCAGCACGTCGCGCCTTCGGCGACTCCTTGGTCTACGAGGCGCTGAATGCGGTCGAGCTGCACGCGGGCGATGATAGCGCCGATGTCGATGGATTTGTCGAGTGGGGGGCCGACGCGGAGGGTATTCATGCGATCGCAAATTTTTGCGATGAGAGGCTCGGCGATGCTTTCTTGCATTAAGAGGCGAGAGCCGGCACAGCAGACTTGGCCTTGGTTGAACCAGATGCCGTCGACTAGGCCTTCGACGGCGGAGTCCAGGTCGGCGTCTTCGAAAATGATAAAGGGGGATTTGCCGCCTAGCTCGAGAGAAAGCTTCTTGTGAGAAGAGGCGGTCGCT
>Ga0210388_10000521_pt1 | contig 31501 bp, 21 predicted proteins | sample IncBWC19OmetaG_FD_155485 | JGI IMG/M metagenome (GOLD analysis project Ga0210388, IMG submission 155485) | Forest soil microbial communities from Barre Woods Harvard Forest LTER site, Petersham, Massachusetts, United States - Inc-BW-C-19-O ...
CGCAACCGATGGCGCCAACAATCGGATTTTGATCTGGGATATCGAACCTTCGCATCTGAAGACGCAGACTCCAGACGCTGTCGCCGTCATTGGTCAGGTGGACTTCACCTCGAAAGCTTCTGGTGCGAGCGCTTCACAATTCAATCATCCCGGCAGCATCTTTTACGACGACGCGAACAATCGTCTCTTCGTCTCCGATAGCGGAAACAACCGCGTGATGGTGTTTGACGTTAGCCCAGAACGGACGAAGTCCGGAATGGATGCGATTGGTGTTATCGGTCAGCCCGATTTCAACTCCAATGAACCCGGCCTGGGACCCGACCATCTGAATCATCCTGCCCGCCTCTTGCACGACCCCGCGACCCAGCGATTGTTCGTAGGTGATGGTGGCAACAAGCGCATTGTGATCTTTGACGTGGCGCCCAATCAGCTCAAGATGGGTCTCACCGCAACGAACGTGCTTGGCCAGGACGACTTCAATAGCCGTGCGCTGCGAACCGATCTGAAGAAGGCGGTTGCCCTCGGCTATGGTCCCTTGCAGATCGATTCACAGCGGCAGCGGCTCTACGTATCGGAGCCGATCGATCAGAACCGTGCGCTCGTTTTCGATGTTGATCCGCGCCGAATCAAGAACAATGAAGACGCGATGGCGGTGCTGTTCCAGCACAGTGCCGACAAAATTGAATGGAAGGTATCCCAGACGCAGGAAACATGGCCCCGACCGTTCCTCGATGCAGCAGACGGCAAGCTCTACGTCGCTGCCAGCCATCCCGGGGGAAATCGCGTATCCATCTTCGACGTCTCCGGTAACATCAAGCCCACAGGAATGCCATCGATCACCACCATCGGACACTTCGATGCCGACGGTAAAGTCGACTTCGTCGATCGCCCCGCTGGCAGCCGCCTGAACGGGCGAGTGATGTACCCGCGTTCAGTTGCGCTGGATCCGGTCGACCACCGGTTGTTCGTGTCCGATCAGTACAATAGCCGGGTACTTGTATTCAAGCTGACTGACGACAATCGAATTCTGGATCGCTCCGCGCATTGGGTGCTCGGGGAGCCGGACGTCTTCACGGGCAAACTCTGGGATATTTCCGCGAGGAACATGCTGATTCCCTACGGGCTGGCATACGAGGCGGGGAAAAAGCGTTTGTTCGTTGGCGATGGCTGGCACGACCGGGTGTTAGTCTTCGATGCCGATCCAAGCCGTTTTAAGACATACGAAGATGCGACCGTCGTTCTTGGTCAGCCCGACTTCACGACGGTAAAACTAGGTGCTGGCGCGGCGGGGGTCGATTTTCAAATCCTCGGTGCCGACCGCGGCATCGGCGGCGGCGGCAGCGCGCCGCTTACGATGGATATTGATGAAAAGGGACAGCGGCTTTTCCTGACCGACAGCGGCAACAATCGGGTGTTGGTATATGACATCAGCGAAGGACACCTCAAGAACGGAGCAGCGGCGATTGCGGTGATCGGCCAGCCGGACTTTGACAGCAAATCCTCCACGCCGCCGTCGCATGGTGGAGGCGCATTCAGTGGCGAGGAAGGCGAAGGGGCTAGTGCGGCCGCCGGCAAGGGCCGGGTAACGAATGACCACAGCTTCGATTTTCCTGGCGGCGTGGCTTTCGATCAGAATCGCAATCGCTTGTTTGTGGTAGACGGTAACAACGCACGCATTCTGGTTTTCGACGTCGGCCCGGGCAAACTTCAAAATGGCATGAGCGCCTATGCGGTGATCGGTCAGAAGGACTTTACAACGGGCGACTCCACACGGCTTCGATCCAAGAAGATCAGCGAAGAGGAAGGGCGGCGCCGCTTTAACCTTCCCAGCTCGCTGGCCTATGATCCCACCACGGACTGGCTGTATGTAACCGACCGCGGCAACGAACGTACGCTTATCTTCGATGTCGCTCCAGACAAACTACAAAATGACCCTGGCGCTATAGGACTACTGGGGAAGGATGACTATTCCGTCGACGAAGTCACGCATGCCGAGCAGGAAGAACTGGTCGAGCCGCGAGAGATGGCCATCGATACCGCGAATCAGCGGATTTACCAAACCGACGCGCCCATGTCCAAAGTTGTAGTCTTCGATTTACCGAAATCTCAGAAGGCCGTGCAGATGAACCCCCGAGCCAGCGTGACTTACAGCACAACCGACGCCTGGAATGGTCGCGACAAACCTGAACTCGATGCCAGGAAAGACTGGAACGCCAAATTGACGGCCAGCGCGGACGCGCCGGGAGCGATGCTCACATACACGAACACCCGTCAATTCATGGAACCTTTGTCCGAGCGGCGCAGTCGCCTCCTGATTAGCGAGACAAACGTAATTGCACCTAAACCACTCAGCTCGTCGCTGTTCTATGTGGACCAAAGCGCGGGCAAGGATCACGAAATCGTCGTGAGCAACCCTAATTCCGAGTCCGCCAACGTGCAGTTCCGTTTCCGCGAAGGCGCGCAAGTCCACGACCAGAAGCGAACCGTTCCAGCCGGCGGCAAGGCCAGCATACTCGCGAGTGAATTATTCGGCTCGGCCATCCAGGGCAAACTCGGAACGCTTGAAATTACCGCGCAGCAGCCCGTTGCGTCACTTCTGTTGCGGCACACCCATACGAACCGATCCGAGGATTTGATAATGTCGGTCCCCCCAACCGAGGCGCTTGAATCAGCCCCAAGTGCGGTTGTCGCCGGACTTACCGTCGGCGGCGGACACGATGCTGAGATTGTTTTGGTAAATCCTCTGAACGAACCGGTCTCCGGCAGGATCGAGTTGTTCGAAGCCCGGACAGGCCAACCTGCGAAGTGGTCGGCATCGTCGGAGGGTCTCTCCTACAAATTGAAGCCGGGAGAAACCTTTCACGTAGATCTCCACTCAGATTCATTTCTTCCCGAAGGCGGCTTCGCAGTCGTTCGGGCCGATGAAGGGGCGAAGATCCCATGGGCTGCAGCGTTGGTCAGCATCCGGAAAGACGCCCTGTTGCTCAGTCAAACCGCGATCGCAAGCCGCAAACCCGTACAAATCGCGTGGTTGCCGGTCGATACGATACCCGATTTGATTCGTCACGGCGAAACGCCTTCGCAAATGGATTTCGCCGTAGCCAATGCGACGAACACGCCGGCACTATTGCGTTTCACGCTCTTTGACACCGACGGAAACGAACAGGGCCGGTACGAACAAATCTTGCCCATTGGAACACAGCGAGAGTGGAGCTTGGCCGATCTGTTCAATGTCGAGAAGATCCGAGGGTCGGTCCGTGTCTGGAGCGATGTCCCGATCGCGATAAGCGACAAGCGGATTACGACCTCCTTGCGAGGAGAACCCGTTGAGAGCGAGATCGGCTACCTCGATCTAGCCAGCTTGAAGGACGCTCAAACGGTCGAATTCCCCGCCATCTTTGATGGCCAAGGACTCGCTACCGAGATCGTTCTGATCAATCCGACGGAAACGGGCATTACAGGGAGTATCCAATTTGATTCTTCCGACGGTCGTGCCTCTGAGATCGTCTTGCGATAGGACCGCCCAAACCCGGATTGACCTGTGCGGTCGCCGATGAGCTTCTCGGCTTCGGTCTGAAAGTGACTGCTGATCCCTGCCTATTGCAGCGAATTCGAGGGGAATCTCACTGCATTCGCCGGCGCGAACTTCACGTAGCCGCACCGGACGGGGCGTGTCTGTGAGGGTGTCACATGACTCGCGCAGGATTGTAACGACTGCCGTAGTGACCGGACGTACGGACATCTACGCCCGGACGCACCATCTGAATCCCACCAGCCGTTACTGAATTGCTGGAACATCCCGTTTGACCGATTCGGCTCTTCGGTTGTTTCTTGCGCGGGCGTTTCGTAGTATCGCAGGGTCGAAAGCGTTCTCGAATCCTGGCGCCTACGGCATGAAACATTGGGAAACTGACATTGTCCCCACTGGAGTTTTTCAGGTGGCTTTCTGAGAGGGCGTGGAGCGTGCGGCTCCACGAATCGCATTACGCATATCCGCTGATCGAGTCGATTCATGTGTGGTGCATGGCGGCGTTTTTCGGGCTGGCGCTGTTATTCGATCTGCGGCTGCTCGGTTGGACGATGCGCCGCGTGCCCGTGTCAGAAATGTCTCGGCGGGTGCTTCCGTGGACGGTGGTGGCCTTCATAGTGATGGTTCTTAGCGGATCGCTTCTGGTATTCGCGATACCGCTTCGGACGTATCAGAATGTTTTCTTCCGAACCAAGATGCTGATGCTGGCGCTGGCAGGCTTGAACGTGTGGATTTTTAACTCCAGGGTCTACAGGCGGGTAGAGACTTGGGACCTGGACGCGTTACCGCCCCGTGCCGCGCGAGTTGCCGGCGCGCTTTCGATCGCTCTGTGGATCGCAGTGATCGTTTCGGGTCGGATGATCGCCTACAACTGGTTCGATTGCGATACGCAGCCCCATTCCGCAATTATCCGATCACTGGCCGGATGCACGATGCCCGATTCCAGGAACTGACGTGCTGCTTCCCTTCTTCAGCCAGTTGGAGCATTCCTGGATGGGGCAGTCGATTCAGAGTTCCGTGTGGCTTTTTCCCGTAATCGAATCGATTCACCTAGTGGGTCTGGGAATCATTGCCGGTTCGGTGCTCATAGTCGATATGCGGCTGTTGGGCGTCGGGCTTCGGAGCCAGTCGGTCGAGGAAGTGGCCGACAACGCCAGGCCGTGGATGATCGGAAGCCTAGCACTGATGTTCGCTTCGGGGATTTTGCTGTTTCTTTCCGAAGCTACGAAGTGCTATTACAGCTTTCCTTTTTGGTTCAAAATGAGCTCGCTCGCTCTGGCGATCGTTTTCACCTTCACCCTCAAGGGCCGGGTAATTCGACAAAAGCTCGATCAAAGGCATCCGCTGTTGGGTAAAGCGACGGCGATCGTCTCCCTGGGACTGTGGTTCGGCGTGGCCTGGGGAGGGCGCTGGATCGGATTTTCTTGAAGGCACGCGTGGAATCGCGTGGCGATCCCTACATGAAATTTCGAGTGTGAAGGCTGGAAAGTTCCGCCGCTTCCGCTTCCGAAAACCCCAAGCGCCGCAGCCGCTTTTGACGGCCCTCATCCATTTCCTTGGTCAATTCCATTACACGCTGGTGACCGCGGCGCAGGCTTTCAAAATCCCACGAACCGGCAGCAAGTAAAACCAGCGCGTCGAAAACTTCCGCGTTAAGGCCCGCGGTGTGCTGAAGCGCGTCGTGACGCCGGCGAACCGAATCAGCGAGATGCGGCCGGAAACCGGGGTCGTGGTTCAAGTGTTGCGTCAGGTGGGCTATCCCGAAAGCGACGTGCCGGCCTTCGTCCTGCGCTGCGAGTTTTGCGACTGCCGCAGTGACCGGATCCGGTGCGTATCGCTCGATAAACCAGAGCAGCGAGAGAAATGTGCCTTCGCCGAGGACCGACAGGAGGAAGGACGCAATTGCGAACTCGGGCTCGTCGATGAGTGTTTTCAGAGATGCCTGACCGCCGATTGTGGAAAGTCCGAGATGATCGCGCTTCATCAGCCCGCGGCGGGTGAACACGTCGATGTGCCGGGCTTCATCCGCAGCCTGAACGGCCAAAAGCTGCATGACTTCGCGGAAATGAGGGTGCAGCTGGGCAATGAAGCGGCTGGGAATGATTAGAGCTGCTGTTTCGTTTTCGATCAGATACGTCATGATTTGAACCACGGCGTCTTCTACGTCGTCGTCGAGCTCAAACTTCGCGTCCCAGGGGATTGCAGTCTTGGGATCCCATTGAGCCGCTACAGCCTGGGCGTACAGCCGTGCGGCGTCGTCCGACCAGACCTCGATTTTATCGACCAGATGAAAATCAAACTCCGGACTTCCTGCTTCGACGGTGGCCCCGCGGGCGGCAAGTCCCCAGCGGCGCGGCGCGTGCGTGACGACTCCGCCAGTTCGCGCGGCGTCGGCCTGGCCAGCGCGCTGCGCGCCCGTCCATCGTTTCGCTTCAGCACCTCCATTGACGATCGTGGCTTGTGCGGGCTGATCCGGCCGCCGCGGCTGAATCTCCAAAGCATGACCTTCGTCGCGACACCATGACCGCAGGTCGATCTCGAGTTCCGCTGACGTGCCAGCAACGGTAATCGACTTGCCCGCGCCTGCACCGCGCAGAGCGCGCTTGATGAGAAGATGGCCTCCCTCCGAGAAAGGGAGCGAACCGAGATCGACGTCTATTTGCATTGCGCGACGACACCTTTTACGAACCCATCGATCGTACCAAAACGATCGACCGCTGCGGCGAGTTGCGCGTATCCCTGCGTACGGCCGGGCATCCAGCTCTTGAGCCTTTCGAGATCGAACAGAGGGCGGACCTCATCGTCGGCATACGACATTTGCATCAGGAGATTGCGAAACCGAGTGATCTTTTCCGTGGGAGCGCCATCGAGTACGGTGAAATTACAATGATCGAAAGGCGGGGTCTGCGCCAGTACGCGCGTTGACGAGGCCGAAATGGTGCCTTCGCGGGTGAAGCCGAGGCGATTGCCATCGAGAATGCACGCGGCGTCGGCTTCGCCACTGACCAGAGCGCGGACGGCATCCCGCTCGCCGCCGATATGATCCCCATGCTTTCCCACAAGCTTGTCGAAAACGATCACCGTGAAATCGGCGTCGGGACGCAGGCCCTGCTCCGCCAGAAAATTGAGAGGAATCAGCTTCGCCTGCGGAGAGTCGCTTGCTCCCACGGCGACCTTTTTGCCTTTCAAATCAGCTACCTTGCTGATGCCGCTATCGGCTCGCACGAGAACGATGGAGGTAAGGTCGATATCCGTATCGCGCATCACGATGGCTTCCGCACGACGCCCCAGGGCCTTCGCCGCGCGCTCGGATTGCAGCCACGCCAGCGGAGAATTCCAGGCAACGTGCAACTGCCCCAACACGTGTGATTCGACCTGTTTCTCGTAATTCGAGAACAGGACGAAGTCGAAGTCGAGGCCACGCGCGCGGAAGTATTTCTGGAAGCCATCCCAGATGGTGACGACTTTGGCATCGTATGCCACCGCGCCCATGATCAGTGGAGTCTGCGTGCTCATCGTCGCTTCCTTAGAAGACGTATTTTAGCGCAAACTGAATGATGCGCGGGCCTACGGACGTGGTTGTGATGACGCCGAAGGTCGAAGCGCTGCCGACATTGGAAGCCGGGTTGCTGAATTGCGGGTGGTTGAAGGCGTTGAAGAAGTCGGTGCGGAATTCAAGATCGGCGTCCTCGCGTAATCCGCCCACCACAGTGTGTTTCTGGATCGAGATATCCCAGTTGAATTGGCCCGGGCCGAGAACCGGATTCAGCAGGACATTGCCATACCCGGTCGCTCCGCCCACGCCGCCTTCCACTCCGATCACCGGCGGCGCGCAAAAGGCGCTGGTATTGAAGTAATCGCTGATCCGCGAAGCGATGGACCCGTGTGTGAATACGTCGCCGATCGTCTCTCCCGCGCATAAGTTGGCGCCGCTGGTGCCGACTGCACCGTAAACCTGGCCGCCCCGGCTGTCGGTGAGCGTAATCGGGTTACCGCTCTGCACGGTGGTGACGCCGGCGACGTCCCATCCCGACAGCGCGTGGCCCGTGAAACCTTCGCCGCTATTGAATTTCGGGAAATTGTAGACGTAGCTGATCACGAGCCGCTGTGGCCGGTCGTAGCCGCATTCACCCTTGGCGATGCTCCGATTCCCGTCCGCGACCTGAGTAGCCGGATCGTAGGCGATCGATCCGCCCTCGCCGCTAGCGGCAGTCGAAGTGCCCAGGAAATCGCTCAAGCATTTACCCCACGTGTAAGCGGCCTGAAATTGAAGACCGTTCGAGAGAGTCTTTCGAATCGTGGCTTGGAGAGCATTGTAGCTGGAGAAGCCCACGTTGGCGGTCTCGATGAAACCGCCCGCACCGAATCCGAGCACCGGCACTCGTTCCGCGGCGTTCGCCGAAGTGTTCGTCGTGACGCAGCCGAACGGAGCGCCGCAATTCACTGGATCAGTTAGAGACGCAAGTACCGGGATGTCTTGTGTGAGAGTCGCTTCCGTATGCTCGGTACGATCGCCGACGTAGCCGATTTCGAACATGAGACTCGGCGAGATCGCGTACTGCGTGTCGAGGTTCCAATTGAAAGTAGTGGGCGTCGACAGGTTGGGCTCTACGCCGACGAGTGAAATTGCCGAGGTGGGCGTGCGCAGGAAAGAATTGAAGGTGCCGATCTGAATTGCGGGAGTGAAGGGCACGGCAAACGTGGCGGCCGAATTGCTGGCTCCCGTGTGAGTAAACGGCGCCGCAACCGGGGGCTCACCGTCCCAGGTATCGAGGAAATGCTGGCCGTCGATCAGCTTGTAAAATATTCCCGATCCGCCTCGAACTACGACACGGCCGGTTCCAAACGGTTGCCATGCGAATCCAACGCGCGGAGCGAAATTGGTCAAGGGCGCGTGGCCGTAGGTATAGAGATTGTTAGGGCGGCGAAGAACGCCCGGCGGTACCGTACCCTTGAAATCCTTTTTCACCGTGAAACCGACATACGTACCGCTGACTGGTGGAATCGGCACGGTTTCGAGCAGCGACCAGATCGCGTTGGTGCCACTGTCGCTGGCATTGTCGTAACCGGTGCCGTCATATTCCCAGCGCAGGCCCAAGTTCAACGTGAGCCTCGACGAGACTTTGAAATCATCCTGGGCGAAGAAACTGAAGTTGTTTTCCCGGCCGAGATTCGGATTGGAAAACAGCTGAACATTGGCGTTGCTGGTGAAAATATTGCTGAGGGTTGTGCCGTTTTCCGCCCCGCTCATGCCGAGAAGAAAATCGGAGAAAGTTTGAAACGTCAGCTGGCCGCGCGTCTTTCCGCAGGAGCATATATTCATCGCGTTACGCTGCTGGTCGTAGCCGAAGCGCAGCGTATGCCTGCCGTGCGTCCAGGAAAGCTGGTCGGACCATTCGTACGAATACACCGGCGTAAATTCGTTGTCGGTTGTCCCACCGCCAAACGCAAGGCCGCCGCTGGTGATCGAAATGACCGGCAGGATGGGGAAAGTCGAACTGGCCGGGGTCACGTCGAAGTCCGTGGCAGTGACTGGAAAGAGGCTGAAGCGCGTCGATCGAATGTAATAACTCGAGAACCTTGCCTCATTTACGAGGTTGCTCGACAGCAGCGAAGTCAGCTTTCCTGAGATGAGTTCGTCTCCATTGATGTCTTTCCGCGCTGCGCCGGGAGGCTGGGTGGAACTCGTGAACTCGTTGATATTCGGAGCATACGAATAGAAAAATCGGCCCGAGAATGTGTTTTTCGGCGAAAGGACGTAATCCAGGTTGAACGAGGCCTGCTCTTCATGAAACGGAGCACCGATACTGAAATACGAAAATCCGGAGCCGTTGGCCAGCTTGATTTGTGGCGTGGGTATGACGTAGGTGCCATCCGGCAGCTTCGCATTCAGAAGCTGCAGTGAGATGGGATTGATGTTGGATCCGTCGCATGCAACCTGATCGCTTGCGGGATTGGGCACACCGGTCTTCGCGGGAAAGGTGGGCGAGTGGCAAAATTCGGCGCCTAATGTCGCCGCGCTTCGGTCGTTGGTGAGGGCGCCTGGCAGGGTGACGGATGAAGTTCCCTGCGAAGCCACTCCGTTGATCTGTCGCGTGCCTTGATACGAGAAAAAGAAGAACAACTTGTCTTTCTTAATCGGTCCTCCGAATGTGCCGCCGTACTGATTCTGTTTCAATTCTCCGCGCGGATGCCCCGCCACTTTGGCAAAGAATGTATTTGCATCGAGGTCGTCGTTGCGAAAGAACTCGAATAGATCGCCGTGCCAGGCGTTCGTTCCGGTCTTCGAGATCAAGCTTACCGATGCCCCCGGATTTCGGCCGATGCTCGCGTCGAACATCGAAGTTACGACCTTGAATTCCTGCAACGAGTCCGGGCTCGGGATTGGAATCGAGCCGTAAAACGAGCCGGCCGTGTCTTCGGTGGTGCTACCAGAGTAGCTGCTCACTTGAACTCCATCCATGAGGTAGCTGTTGCTGGCGTCATCGTGCCCGTTCACGTAGATGGATTGCGAGCCCCGGCCAAAAGTGGAAGCGTCCGTCACGCTCGTGATAACGCCGGAGGAGAGGTTGAGAATCTGGGTGTAGTTGCGAGTGGCGAGTGGAATCGAAACAATAGACTGCTGGTTTACCACGCCGCCCAGCGCCGACGTTTCGGTCTGAATGTTTTCGGTTGCGCCCGTGACCGTCACCTGTTGACTCTGCGCACCCACTTGAAGGCTCTGGTTCAAGACCTCCGTTTCGGTGACGTCCACCGTGACGCCAGGTACGGTAATCGTCTGGAATCCGGCTGCCGCGATGGACACTTTATAAACTCCCGGCGGCAGAAGTGTGAAGGTATAGCTGCCGTTCGCGGCGGTTGTTTGATTGCGCGTCACGGCCGCGCCGTTGCTGATGGTCACGTTCGCGCCGACGATCACGCCGCCGCTGGGGTCCGTAACGGTCACCGTGAGTCCTCCGGTGCCGCCGGATTGCGCGTCTGAGGCCGGACTGAGGGAGCAAGCACCTGCGAGAATAAGAATGGCGAAGAGAATTTGGCTGGGCTTCATTTTGTCTCCTGAGATCTTGGGCCGAACTTGATTGTGTGAGCCACGATGTCCAATTCAGCCATCGCGGTGCGATGGTGCAGGCAACGAAGCCGCGCTCTTGTGCGCGACCTCAGTAGAAATTTTGTAGGTACCTTGCTGAATAAACGGCGGACCGACGTTTACGGGGTCAGAGTCAAGTGAAGCCGGAATGGAGGTGGGCCGACATGCGTGTCATTCGCGCGCGCGTACTTCCGCTTTCATACCTTGTTCGGTCGAAAGTCTTCGTCCTATTTCGTGTCCACATAGACGGCGGCTTGTCGCTCGCGGTTTCATCGAAAATAATCATGGCCCCGCGATCGAAGCCTTTTTGATGTAGTCGAGTTTCGGAAACTCCCGCTCGAGATACGTGTTCCCTTCCTCGTAGAAAGGATTCATCTCGGGGCCGTTACCATTCGGCTTGGCTTCGCCATAGCCCGCATACAGCTTCTCGACCACGTCCATTCCCGAGACCACTTCCCCAAACGGCGCGATTTGAATATCCAAAGTCGCGGAATTGTCCGCCAAATTGATGAACGTTTGTGTGGAGCGCCTGTTCGCCTGGAAGAACGAAACCATTCCCTTCGTGTTGCTGTGCTTATGAGTCTGGTCGTCCGCGATGCGTGCCCTCAGCCAGGCCTTGGCAACGGCTGGGTCACCGTTCAAACCCCAAACAGCCATCAACGGAGTCACGCGATAGAACCGGTTGTCATCATAGAAGCCGGATTTCACGAGGTTGTAAAAACGATCGGCGCCATTGGCAGCCCAGTCGCGATGTACTTCGATGACAAACGTGCCCGCGCTTGTTTCGAACCTCGCCTTGAAAGTATCGGGAGCTCGCTCCGTGAATGCGGCCGGATCCGTCAGCGAAGGCTTGCCCGGCGGACCCTGCGCCGCAAATGCGGCCGGGACGCCTGCGCCGATGGCCAGAGCAAGCGCGGCGGCGATTCCCACGACGCCCGAATTGATGGTTGCGCGAGGCTTCATCGCGGGCTGCCCGGCTCCTGCGATGTCGGCTTCGGTTTTTTCTTGTACAACTTGCCGTACACAAATTCGTCGGCAAACGGAATGCACTGAAATTCGAGCAACTGCATATCCGGCTCGGCGTGCTTGTACAGAATCATGCTCATCTTCCAGGGACGCGTGAAAACCTTCGGATCGTCGATGGTCGCCTCGTATCGAATGTGGTCCGGCGATGTCGGGGTGTAGCGTTCGACCACGTGCGCATCCTGACTGTAGTAATTTCCGGACCGGTCGAGCCAAATTACGTGGCTGAACCAGCGGTCGTCGACGACGAGTGTGTCGCCTTCAAAGCGGCCGACCGATTGGCCCATCCAGCTGTCCGTGTTGATCAACTTGGCTCGGGTTTTCTCCAGGTCATCGCCCAGCTGAACCACGCGGGCGGAGTTTCCGCCGTATTCATAGGCGATCAGTACGGTGTCGTTGGTCTGGAGAATTTGAAACGGATACGGCATGTAGGTGACGCGGGGCACTCCGCCCTGGTAACACTTCGCTTCGGGATCGGCCTGATCCTCGGTCCCGTTTTCGAGCACGAGCGGATCGGGATGCAGCCGTTCCGCACGGTAGCGATTGCGCTGTGCGAGAGCTTCCGGCTTATAGGGTATCGTGCCTCCCTCAACTACGCTGAGGCCGGCGGGCTCGGCCAGGTACACGCCGACCAGGTTGGCGTACGGCGCGGGTGCAGCGCCGTGTTCTTCAATGTCCCAATTCGCGGTATTCATCGTTTGCCAGTAACCGCTGAGGTCGGGCTGGCCGTCCGCCGTGTGCGCTGGTTTGTATGCGCCGCGCGTCTGCGAGTTCGCGGACCTGAAGCCACCCCATAGCAATGCAATCGCCGCGAGCGCGCCGATTGCTGCAACCGCGCGAGGCGCCGTGACCAGAAAGCCGGGTTTCAACTTCCTCACCAAGCGAAAACTCATTTTGCGGACGGGTCTTTTCCATCGGCCGGCGCGCCGGTGCCGGATGAGCCCACGAACAGCGTCTGACCGTTTGGATACTTAATCGACCGGGCGTTGGCGCGGAAAGGAACTCCCTTGGAGAGGAAGCCTTCGACAACGACCTTCGTGCCCGGTTGCAGGTAGTCCTTGCTGAAGCCGCGCCTGATCAGAGCGTAGGGCCCACCGCCTTCAAACATCCAGTGCTGCACCTGGCCATCGGGACCCACGGAATCGACGTGAAACCACGTGTGCGGATTGGTCCATTCGACTTGGACGATCGTGCCTTCGATCTTAACGGGCTTGGTGGCGTCGAACTCCGCGGCGAAAGCATGATGCGCGTGAGCCGGCGCACTGGCCAGCAGCGTTAAACCCGACATGACGATCGAACCCAGAACGATTCCCTTCCATTGCATTGGCCTGCTCCCCTGGAAAACGTATCAACCACTCCTATTAATGATTGTTGCCGTCGGAACTCGCGCCAAGCTTCGTGCCCTGGCGATTGGCCTCCGCGATCGCCTCCTTCTTGAGCTGCTCGACTCGCGCCTTTCGGGCTTCGACAGAGTCCTCGCCGCTATCGAGAGAGCTCTGTTCGTCTGCGCGCGCGTTGGCGAGTGAATTCGCGCGGTCTTTCGGGTCTTCCTGGCAGACGGTGGTCGCGTCTTCACGGGCATCGTCTTTGCGCAAGATGTGCATCACTGTGTACGGTTTCACGTACACATGCGGGTCGTCGATTGTGTACGTATACTCGAGCCGGTCATCGGCCGTGCGAGTGAATCGCTCGACGACGTGCAGAGTCTCGCCCGTCCCGGGATACAGCGCGCCGCCGTAGTTGGGAATGATCGGTGAGCCGAACGTGATGTTCGTGATGTCCACGACCAGGGTGTTACCCTCCCAATGGCCGCGCGCGTCGCCCATCCATTGGCGGATGTTGGCGCTTGGATGCGGTCGACCATTAAGCGGAACGATGCGATAGACGGGCGCATCCCCTAGAACGAAAACGACATAGCCTGGCGATTGCAGAACACGCCTGACCGGGCCGGGAGAGGCGTTCGTCCCGTAGCCGTCGCCGATATCGACGTCCTCGCCCACCACAGGAGCATCGGGACGGCCGGGAGCCGTAGCATTGGAGCCGCCAAATGCCAAACCCCAGTTCGTGACTTCCGCTTCATTAACGACGTTGATGCACCGCGTATTGAGGTTGATGTCGTCGATGCTGTCGGTCTCGCCGCGTCCCTTGGTTAATGTCTCTCGCTCCTCCCAATATTTCACCTGCTCCAAAGTCCACGGCGGAATACGCCCGTTGGGAGGGTCGACGATTGCGGACGTCCTATTCGAAATATGCGGGGGGCCTTCGGACTCCGAATATCCGAAGATCGCGTTGTAGTTGGGAACAGAGCGGAACCCTTCGTGTTCGACTTTGCCTTCGGCGATGAGGGCCTGCCGTTGTTTCGCTCGCGCTGCCGCCTTGGCGACACGATCGGCCAGTTCCGCATCGGTGTAGGACTGTTTATCTCCCAGCGCCGCCGGGCGTTCGAGCGGCACGCTTTCGAAGCCGCCCCAGATTCCTTGCAGATCGGGATCGCCCCATTTGGTATGTGGGACCGACCATACCTTCTTGGGTGCCGGGGCGGCGGTATTTTTCCTCGTCGCCGGCGCGGCGGTCGGTTTCTGCGTCGCGGCCTGAGCACACACACACACCGGAGCAAGAGCGAAGCCAAGAAGACTGAGGGCGGCTGCTAGGCCGGGACCGCGACGCGGTCCGTAGAGTCGGGGATTCACCAGTGCATTCGACACGTCCTGAGCACCGGTGCGTGGGCCTCGGAAACGATTGCGGAGCGAACAGCTAGCGCTGCGAGAAAATGCTGACTGACTGAAAGCGGGCCGTGAACCCTCATGAAGCCGCAAGAGTACGAAGGCTGCGAAACTTTGTCAAGGCCGACGAACAGGCTGTCGAACAGCTACTGCAACTGGCCGGTCTGATACTTCAGCGCTGAAATCTGAGCCTGGTAATCGAATTTCGCATCGGCTGACCGCAGTTCCGCTCCGGTCTCGTTCAGCTGCGCCTGGCTCAGCTCGATGATCGAGCTTAGGCCCAGTTTGTACCGTTGTTGGGCCAGGTCGAGAGCCTGGTTTGCGTTTTTCAGCAACTGATCGGTGAGCGCGATCTTCTGAAACGCCGAATTTGCGTTCAGCCATGCGGTGCGAACGTCGCGGACGATTTTGTTTTGCATGTCCCTGAGGTATTGATCGTCGGCCTGGGCGCGCGATTTCGCTTCAGTCCGGAGCGCGCCGAACAGGTGACCGTTGAAGATCGGGATGTTGACGTTCACTCCACCCGCCGCGTACCGGGGTGCGAGCTGCGGCGCACCGACCGGCGTCAGCCCGGCGGCGCCGGCTGCCGAAATCGTAGGCAGCCAAAGGTCCCGCTCCGCAGTCGCGTAGGCATGAGCGGATTCCGCGTCGAGTTTCATCCCGATCAGCTCCGGGCGATCGTGGATGGCCTGCTGGAGCAGGTCGGCGAAATCCATCGGCGGTGCGGGTGGCAGCGGTTCGTCCGCGAGCTCAAAAGTTCGCTCATCGCCGTACCCGAGCGCGGCGGCAAGTTGCGCGTTCGTTGCATCGAGATCGTTTTGCGCCTGAACCAGCAGAAGTTGCGCCTCCCCGAGATCGACATTTGCGAAGCTGACATCAAGACCGGACTTGATTTTGTTCTGTTCGAGAGCGCTGATTTGGTCGGATACGAGCTGGCGCGCCTTCACCGTCTCCTGGGCTACTTTCAATTCCGCCTCGGCCTTCTGCATGCCGAAGTACGATTGATCGACGGCGAGCAGAACATCAGCGCGCGTGGTGACGACATTTTCCTGCTGCGCCTTCGCGTGCAGATTCGAGCTCTTCACCAGTTCGTGCGTGCGGCCGAAGTCGGTGACGAGCTGATTCACCATCACTCCGTTGGCCTCGCGCTCGTAAATGATCGAATTGTTGAGCGAACCGGCCGCGATCCGGCTGTTGTTTTCCGCATCGACGGCCGTGACGCTGCCGTTTGCGACAGGGTAATACGCGGATTTCGCCTGCGTGACCTCCGCCTTTGCCTCCACAGCGAGATCGGCGGCGGCCTGAACCTGCGGATGGTTTTGAATGGCGATCCGTTCGGCCTCCTGCAAGCTCAGCTTTTGAGCATTTTGTGCAGCGGCGGTTGCGCAGAACACCGCACCGGCAGCTAGGACCAGCACAGCAGATCGAATCGAGGGGTTTTTTGTGTTCATGGGACTGCCTCCGTCTTCAACGGCGCGGCCGGGGCAGATCGCCGCCCGTAAATCAACAAATACGCAGCGGGCACCACGAAAATCGTAAGGGCCACGGATACGATCAGCCCGCCGATGATCACGCGCGCGAGCGGGGCGTAGGCCTCGCTGCCCGTTTCGAGCTTCAGCGCCATTGGAAGAAGTCCGACGATCGTCGCGAGCGACGTCATCAGAATCGGGCGCAGGCGGATGCGGCATGAATGAGCCACGGCTTGGCGCACTCCGTCACCTTCCTGCCGCAGGCGATTGGCGAAATCAACGATCAGGATGCTGTTGGACACAACCATTCCCGTGAGCATCACAATCCCCATCAACGATTGGATGTTCATCGTGGTGTCCGTGAAGGCAAGCGTGAGCATGACGCCGACCAGCCCCGTGGGAATCGCCAGAACGATCAGAAAAGGATCGACGAAGGAGGAGAACTGCGCTACGAGCACGAGGAAAACGAGTAGGATCGACAGAATCAGGCCCCATCCGAAGCTGCGGAACGACGCGTCCATGGTGTTCACCAGCCCGCGAACGTCGACGCGAATATTGGGAGGAATCTGCATATTGCTGATGATCTTGCGCACTTCCTTCGCGGGCTTACCGAGATCCTCACCAGACGGCGCGACGTAAACGTCGATCGTCCGCTCGAGCTGGTAATGATCGACTTCGGTCGGCGTGAGAATTGAAGAAATGTCCGCGACCTGGTTCAGATAAGTGGGAAGCTTCAGGTTGGGAGCGTGCAACGGCATCGTTTCGAGGTCCTGGAGCGTCCTCACCTGATTTTCCGGGTATTGCACCGTGACGAAGTAGTTGTTCCCGCTTTTCGGATCAACCCAATAGCTCGGGGCGATCATGGCGTCCGAGGTGAGCGATGTGATCAGGTTGTCGATCACCTCCTTTGGATTCAGGCCAAGCTCGCTGGCGCGTTCGCGGTTCACATTGACCTGTAGTGCCGGGTAGTCCATATCCTGCGGAACGTAGACATCGGAGACCCCTTGGAGACTGCGGAATTTCGTCTCGAGGTCCAGTGCGATGTGATCGGCGGAATTCAGATCGTTGCCGCTGACCTGCACGTCGATCGGCGCCGGCATTCCCTGGTTCAAGACCGAATCGACCAGGCCTCCGGATTGAAAATAGGTGCGGAGCTCGGGCAGCTGCTCGGCCACCTGCTTTCGAACTTCGTCCATGTAGACGTAGCTGCCGACTTTGTGGTCTTCGTTCAGGCCGACCTCCACGAAAGCGGTGTGCATGGCGGAGTTCGGCGTCGAAAGCGAGGAAAGATCGGGCGTAACGCCGATGTTGGAGACCACGGAAACCAGATCACCGGGCCGGACGACTTTGCGAACGATGTCCTCAACTCGCTTGACGTATTGTTCGGTGACCTCGACGCGGGTCCCCGTGGGTGCCTTCACGTTGATGATGAACTGCCCTGCGTCAGTCCGCGGAAAGAAGGAGACGCCGACCAGCGGCCACAGCGCAAAGCTCAGGACGAAAACGCCAAGAAAGCCCCAGACGACCTCTTTTGGGCGGTCGAGCGCCTTATTCACCCACCGGTCGTATCTCTCGAGCAGCTTTTCAAACTTCTCGTTGAATCGGGCGTGAAAACGCGCCATCCAGGACTGCCGTTTTGTCGGCTCGCCCGTAAGCGTTTCGGCCGTCGCCGGTGCATGATGCACGATTCCCTTCAAGAGGGTCGCGCAATAGAGCGGAACGACTGACACGGCGACGAAATAAGACGCGAAAAGCGAGATGACCACGCTCAGCGCCAGCGCAGTGAAAAGAAACTTGCTGACGCCGTACAGCAGCGTGACCGGGAAAAAGACCACAACCGTGACGATCGTGATCGCAAATACGGCGAGGCCGACTTCGTTGGCTCCTTTCTCCGCCGCGACTGCGGATTCTTCACCCAGCTCGAGATGGCGGAAGATGTTTTCAAGCACGATCACGGAGTTGTCGATCAATCTCGAAAAAGCCAGCGCCAAACCGCTCAGGATCATGCTGTTGATCGTTGCATTTTGAATGTGAAGGAAAAAGAAAGTGGCCATCACGGAGAGCGGGATCGAAAGAAACACCGCTGCCGTGGCGCGCGGGCTGCCCAGAAATATCATGACCATCAACGCGGTGAGCACCAGTCCTATGCCGCCTTCGCGTAGCACGGTTGCGATCGCCTGCTTCACGAAAAGCGATTGATCGAAAACGACGTGCGCTTTCATCTGGGAGGGAATGTCGCGCAAATTCTTGATCGCACCCTTGATTCCATTTACCACTTCAATTGTGTTGCTGTTGCCGCCCTGTTTCTGGACGGGCACGTAAACGGATCGCTGGCCGTTTACCCGCACGATGTTGTATTGCAGAGCGGAACCGTCCACCGCATGGCCCACGTCGGAGATAAATACGGATTTGTCGCCCTCCGTCTTCAGCGGCAGATCGTTCAGGGCCTTTGCGTTTGCGACCTGCGCGTTGGTGTAAAGGTTGTAATCGAGCGGGCCGATTCGAACGTCGCCGGCCGGCAATATCAGGTTGGATTCGTTCGTCGCGCGCACCACGTCCATGGGACTCAGTTCATGGGCCTGCAACTTTAGCGGGTCCACATAGATCATGATCTGGCGGTAGCGGCCCCCATAGGGAGGCGGGACAGTTGCACCGGGGACACCGGCAATTTGGTTACGGATCTGAAACTGCAAATAATCGTGAAGCTGTGTTTCGGAAAGTCCCTGCCCGTCGACCGTGAGTAGGCAAACGGGAAGGCTCGATGCGTCCATGCTCATGACGACCGGAGGCAGCGTGCCTTCCGGAAGCCGCCGCAAATCCGCCATGGCGAGATTGGAGACCTGCGTAACGTCGGCGCTGGCATCCGTCCCGGGCTGAAAGTACACCTTGATCAGGCTGACGCCGGACATGGAGCGGGATTCCATATGGTCGATGCCGCTGCCGAGCGTGAAAAACCGCTCGAACGTGTCGGTGATGTCCGCCTCGATCTGTTGCGGAGGCATGCCGCTGTAAAAAGTCGCGACCTCGACCACGGGAATATTGATGGGCGGAAACATGTCCACCGGCATCTGCACCAGGCTCGTGAGGCCGAGCACGCACACAAAGAGGCAAACCACGATGATGAAGTAGGGGTTTCGGAGGGAGAAGGAGGTCATGCGAGCTCCTAATCCGCCCCCGACGGTGCGAGCGCCAATGCTCTATGCTCGCGACGCCGGTACATAAGGACGTATGCTGCGGGCACCACGAAAATCGTAAGAGCGATAGAGGAGATCAGCCCGCCGATGATCGCGCGGGCCAGCGGCGCGTAGGCTTCGCTGCCCGTCTCGATTTTGAAAGCCATGGGCAGGAGTCCTACGACCGTCGCAAGTGAGGTCATCAGAATGGGCCGCAAACGGATGCGGCAGGCGCGAACGACCGCGTCTTTCAATTCATGGCCTTCGCTGCGGAGCACATTTGCGAAGTCCACGATCAAGATGCTGTTGGAAACCACCATGCCTTGCAGCATCACGATGCCCATCAGCGACTGGATGTTTAATGTGGTCCCGGTCAGGACCAACGTCAGAATCACGCCGATCAGCCCCGTGGGCACCGCGAGCACGATCAGAAACGGGTCGACGAACGAGCGGAATTGCGCAACCAGAATCAGGTAAACAAGGAGGACGGCGAGCGAAAGCCCGAAACCAAATCGCTCGAACGAGGACTCCATCGTGACCACCAGCCCCCGGATATTTACGCGAATATTGGGAGGCAGCTGCATGCCGGAGACGATCTTCGAGATTTTCCTGGCGGGTCCGCCGAGATCTTCTCCCGTCGGAGCGACGTAAACGTCGATCGTCCTTTCCAACTGGTAGTGATCTACTTCGGTGGGAGTCGAAAACGGCGAGACGTCGGCCACTTCGCTCAGATACGTGGGTGCCGTGCGGCCGGACGCACGCAACGGCATGGCTTTCAGGTCTTCGATCGACTTCACCTGGTTTTCGGGATACTGCACGCTCACGAAATAGTTGTTACCGTTCTTCGGATCAACCCAGTAACTCGGCGCAATCATCACGTCGCTGGTAAGCGCGGTGATCACGTTGCTGATCACTTCCTTCGGCGGCAATCCCAGCTGCGAGGCGCGCACACGGTCCACGTTGATCTGCAGTGCCGGATAGTCCATGTCCTGCGGCACGTACACGTCGGAAACGTCCGGCAGCGCCTTGATCCGTTGCGCCAGCTCCTGCGCGATCGTGGCGCTACGGCGCAAATCCATGCCGCTCACTTGTATGTCAATGGGCGCCGGCAGACCTTGATTCAAAACGGAATCGACCAGGCCGCCGGATTCAAAATACGTCCGCAGCTCCGGCATCTCGGTCGCGATGCGTTTGCGGACCTCGTCCATGTAGGCGTAGCTGCCGATCTTGTGCTCCGTCTTCAATCCCACCTGGACAAAAGCCGTATGCATCGCCGAATTCGGAGTAAACAGCGCGGACAAATCAGCCATCACGCCGATGTTGGAAACCACTGTGTCCAACTCTCTCGGCTTCACGACTTGACGAATGATCGCTTCCACGCGTTCGACGTATTGTTCCGTCGATTCCAGCCGCGTGCCGGTCGGCGCTTTGATGTTGATGACGAATTGTCCGGCATCCGTGCGCGGAAAGAACGAGACGCCGATGAACGGCAAAAGCAGAAAGCTCAGCAAGAATACGCCGATGAATCCGATGACCACTTCTCGCGGCCGATCCAGAGCCTTCTTTACCCATTTCTCGTAGACGTCCAACATCTTGTCAAAGTGAGCGTTGAAGCGAGCGTGAATCCTCGCTCCCCGGGATTTTCCGGCCCCTCCCCCGCCGTGCTCCTCGATCGGTTTCAGTACATGCGCGCAATACAGCGGTACAACCGTGACGGCACAGAAATAGGACGCGAAGAGGGCCAGGACCACGCCCAGAGCAAGAGCCGTAAAAAGATATTTGCTAACTCCGAAAAGGAACGTCACCGGGAAAAACACGACCACGGCCACCAGCATGATGGCCAGCACGGCGAGCGCGACCTCGTTGGCACCATTGATTGCCGCAACCTTGGACGATTCGCCCAGTTCGAGATGCCGGTATACGTTTTCCAGCACGACAACCGAATCGTCGATCAGCCGCGAGAATGCCAGGGCCAGGCCGCTCAGCACCATGCTGTCGATCGATCTGCCGGCCATGTGCAGAATGAAGAAAGCGATCATTACCGAGAGCGGAATCGACAGGAACACCGCGGCCGTGGCCCGCAGGCTGCCAAGAAAAACCAGGATCATGATGCCGGTAAGAAAAATCCCGGCGCCGCCCTCGCGAAGCACCGTCGAAATCGCTTCCCGAACGAATACGGACTGGTCGAACACAACGTGCGTCTTCATCTGCGACGGTATGTCGCGAAGAGTCTTGATGGCGCCTCGGATTCCGTTGACCACTGCAATTGTGTTGGTATCTCCGCCTTGTTTTTGAATCGGGACGTAGACCGATTTCTGGCCGTTCACGCGCACGATGTTGTATTGCAGGTAGGATCCATCCACGGCTTTGCCGACGTCGCGGATGAAAACTGACTTGGTTCCCTCCGTCTTCAGCGGAACGCCGTTCAAATCGTTCGCGCTAGGAATCTGCGCGTTGGTGTAAATGTTCCGATCCGTCGGCCCCAATCGGAGATCGCCGGCGGGAAGAATCAAATTGGAATTATTCGTGGCGCGCACCACGTCCATCGGGCTCAGGTTATGCGCCTGCAACTTCTGCGGATCGACGTAGACCATGATTTGTCGGTAGCGGCCGCCGTAGGGGGGCGGCACCGTCGCGCCGGGAACACCGGCAATCTGATTTCGAATCTGAAATTGGAGAAAGTCGTGGAGTTGCGTCTCGTTCAGCCCCTGGCCCTCCACGGTGAGCAGGCAAACAGGCAGATTCGACGCGTCGGTCTTCAACACCACCGGCGGCAGCGTTCCTTCAGGCAGCCGCCGCAGATCGGCCATCGCCAGATTGGAAATTTGAGTTACGTCCGCGTTGGCGTTGGTCCCGGGCTGAAAATAAATCTTGATCAGGCTGACGCCGGTCATCGACCGCGATTCCATATGATCGATGCCGCTGCCAAGAGTAAAAAACCGCTCGAAAGTGTCCGTGATGTCAGCTTCGATTTGCTGGGGCGGCATGCCATTGTAAAAAGTGGCGACCAGCACCACCGGAATGTTGATCGGCGGAAACATGTCCACAGGCATTTGCAGCAGGCTCGTGAGGCCCAGGACGCAAACGAACAGGCAGATCACTACGATGAAGTAGGGATGTCGTAGTGAAAATGACGGCATGCGATCGCCTATTCCGCTTCAGAGGGCGTGATGGGCTTGGGATTCACCAACTCCCCCGGCTTGTATTGCGACTGCTCCCCAAAGATGACGCGGTCGTTCTCGCGAAGACCGGAGAGAATCTCGACGTCCGTGGCGCTTTGGACGCCGATCGTCACGTCCCGCTTTTCGATACGGTTATCTGCGCTGACCACGAGTACGGCCCCGTTGGTCTCGCCCGAAGTCTGCACGGCCTGCACGGGCACCGTCAGTGCGTTCGGTACCGTGTGCAGTGGAATTGCAACGGTGGCGTACATTCCAGGGATGATTTCATAGGCCGGGTTCGGAACCTCCACTTCCGTATGCATCGTGCGCGTCTGCTCGTCGATTTGATCGGAGAAAAGGCTGACCTTCCCTGGAAACGTCTTGTTGATCGATGAGACGTTCACGGTCACCAGCTCTCCCACGTGCAAATCCGCCACCGCTCGTTCCGGCACCGGAATCACCAAACGGAGCCGATCGTTTTGCGAAAGGTGGCAAAGCGTCTGGTCGCCCTTGTTCGACGAAGTCCCGGCCGGCAGCAGCGCGCCGGTGTAGGCGCCAATTTCAGTGACCACGCCGTCGAACGGAGCCGTGATCCGTGAATATCCAAACAGCGCTCGGTCTTTTTCCATCGCTGCCTTGGACGCCGCCAGCTCCTGCTCGTTGCCCGCCAGTGCGTCCTTCGCCGAAGACTCACCGGCGCTTGCTTCCTGGTCTTTGCCCTGGGCGACGTCGATCTCCTCCTGCGCCACCAGCTCCGGCCGCGACTTTTGCACGTCGGCAAGCCGCGAATAGGTCAGGTGCGCGACGGTATATGCGGATGTCGCGCGATGGAGCTCTTCCTTCGCGCGCTCAAGGTCTTGCTCGCTCTTTTTCGTGTTCGCTTCGTCCTGTTGGAGCTGCTGCTGGAGCTCGGGAATTTCCAGGACCGCAAGGAGCTGGCCCTGCCTAACATGTGCGCCCCAATTGACGTACAGCTTCTGGATGTAACCGGAAACCTTGGCGTACACATTGACTTCCTGGTATGGCTGGAATTCCGCTGCGATGCTCAGCTGGCTCGTCAGGTTTTCGCGATGGGCGGTAACGACCGGGGCGACCGGCGCATTGGCCGCATCATCAACCGGCTTGCCGCTCGAGCCGCAGCCGGCCACCAGGCAGCACGCCATACCAAGCAACGGGGGCAGAAAGGTACAGCAGGTTCGAACCGGTCCGGTGTGTACTTTCATTTCGTCTCTTGCGCAACGAAAGCTGTGTCACGGATCGCTTGGCGAAGTTTTTCCAGCGTGAAGCCGGCGGAGCGCCGCAGTCCGACCAAATCTTGCCGGCGCTGGCGAATCTCCCGGGCCACCGCGGGAACTTTGTCGGCAATTTCAAGCGGAACCGTTTGCACGCCGTGAAGGTCGCCGTGGAGCAGATCGCCCGGCCGAATCATCAGGCCACCGACCTGTACCGTGCCGCCGAAATCAAACACGTGCGAGTAGGCGTGCGAAACGGAAACGTTGCCCGCAAACATCTGAAATTCCGTCGGGTGAATATCGGGAAGATCGCGCACAGCGCCGTTCGTCACGAGGCCCACGCAGCCGAGCGCGAGCAGGATATTGGCGTGCACCTCGCCCACGAACGCTCCCAGGCCCGGTGGATTATCGCCGTCCTCAATCGCCACCACGCGCGGCGCCGGAATCGTCAGAATGTTGTTCCACCAGTCGGTGCGGTCGTAGTAGTCGTATGATTTCGCCGATTCCATCCGAGGGTTCGAGCTACGCATGCGGGCCGTGACGGCATAGCCCGCCATCGCCGGCTGATCCTCAAAAATGCAGCGAATACTCGAGTCGGCAAAGCCGGTGTTGGGCAAACGGACGCGGAAGGTGTCGATGGCGCTAGCGACAAGGCAGGTCGTAAGGCTGCGAAACGGTTCCAATTGAGCGGGTTTCAAGGCTCGCGTCATGGCGGGTCTCCGGGCCAGGAAGTCCTAGCGAATCTCCAGAAAAGTATCCAGGGCCCGGACACGGACGAGGTTCCAGCCGGTGTCTACTGTATGAATGCTAGGCATCGCCGTAACGAAACATTCGCCGGTGTTGGTAACCTTCAGATGTTGGCCGAAAAGGCCCCGGTGCTCGGTCACGTTCGCGCACACGGCCTTTGTACCGAATCCGTCGAAGATCACGGCGTGCGCCGCTGGGTCGTACCTCAAGGCGGAAATTTGGGCGAAGCTGGGCTGCGGGCCACTGAGTGGGTCGTCGCCGCCGTAAGTCATTTGATCGGGATAGGTGTATTCCACGACCACGCGGACACGACCCGTGTCGGGTTCCACCTCGAAGTGATAGCTTGATACCGAGACCGGTTCGCGATTCGTGATGCTGTTCACCGGCATGTATTCGGACGGAATCGAATCGATTTTTACCTTGGTGTTCGCGGAAGCCTGCGTCGCGACGGCGAGCAGTGCGAGTATCGACATTGCGATTGCGAGCGCCTGTTTCGTAAGCTTCACGACTCAACGGTAAGACCGCTTTGGCGGGAGTTGTACTGAAGAGATTCTGAAGATTTGCTGAAGGCCGGAAAGTCTGACGGGACTATGGCTTGCCTGAGCAGCCGACCGCAGGCAATAGAATCCAAAACGTCGATCCGGCCCCGGGCGCGCTGCGAACGCCGATTTCGCCATTGTTCGCGCGGACGGCCCATTGCGCAACGGAAAGGCCCAGGCCGGCGCCCATGTCGTCGCCGCGATCGCGCCCCACACGGGATTCGTCGGCGCGGTAGAATCGCTCGAAGACCTTCGCTGCGTGTTCCGGTGGAATTCCCGGTCCAGTGTCGGTGACCGAAAGCTCCACGCTCGAATCACCGCGGCATTCCACGCGCGCCGCGATCGATCCCCCGGGGGGCGTGAATTTCACGGCGTTATGCAGAATATTGACCACAGCTTGGCGGACGTAGAGCCGATCGGCCTGTGCACCGACGCTTTCGTCTCCCGCCAGCGTGAATTTCAGGCCTTTGTCTTCGATCAGCACTTCCAACAGCGCCCCCGCTTCGCGCACCAGCGCGACGAGCGGAAAGACCGACACCTGCACGCGAATCTGCCCTGCATCCGCGCGTGAGAGCGTCAGCAGGCTATCGACGATGCTCGTGAGCCGGTTCACTTCTTCGAGCATGCTTCCGATCGTGTCGCGATACTCCTCGGGCGTGGCGTTTTCCTGGAGTCGCACTTCGCCGATGCTGCGAATCGCCGCCAGGGGTGTGCGCAGTTCGTGCGAAGCATCCGCGGTGAATCGCTGCAATTGCTCGAAGGATTGTGCGATCCGCGAAAGCATTGCGTTGAACACAGTCGCGAGGTGGCCCAGCTCATCATCGGGATTGTCGACCGGCAAGCGCTCCTTCAGCCGCTCGGAATCAATTTCCTCGGCGCGGTGTGCCATTTTGCTCACAGGATCGAGCGCACGCCCGACAATTCGATATCCGGCCCACGCCGCCCCAGCCAATACGACCGGTGAAACGAGCAGGAGAATCAGCAGTGTCTGCTTCACCTGGTTCCAGATCAAATCCTGGCTGTAGCCTACGCGGATCAAAACCGTGCGGCCCTGCAAGTCGTATTTGCGGCTGATCAAAATCACCCGCGTGCCGTCGGAAAGTCGCGCCGTGCGACCCGAATAGCCCGTTTCTCCCTCCCCGGCAAACGGCGTACCGCCGAGTGTGCGATCGGCCAGACGCTCGTTGCGGTAAAGAATCGATCCATCGGGCCCCAGAACCTCGAGCAGTCTTTCCTGAACCTGTTTCCAATCGGTGTGGTGGTGGTAATCCTCGCGGACGCCCACTTGTCCGTCGGCGGCGACGTACAGCAGGCCTTTCACCGTTTCGAGGTCTTCGGCCGCGATGCGTTTCAGGATGTCGCCCGCTTGCCAGAAAAGCAGCAGCCCGACACCCGTGAAATATACGGCCAGAACGCAGGCCAGCAGGCCCACATGCCACAGCGTCAGTCGAGCCCGCACGCGGCGGGGAGCGGGAGGGTTCACGGAGCTTCCTCGCGCAGTACGAATCCGACGCCGCGTACGGTGTGCAGAAGTTTTTTCTTGAATGGCTCGTCCAATTTTTTTCGCAAGTGCGCGATGTGGACGTCGATCACGTTGTCGAGCGGCGTGTAACGTTGGGTTTCCTGCCAAACGTCGCGCGCCAGCACTTCGCGGGAAACCACCGAGCCCTGCTGGCGCAGCAAATATTCCAGCAGATCGAATTCGCGCGCGGTCAGTGCCAATTCACTGCCGCCGCGCGAGGCTGTGCGCCCGTCGGCGTCGATCTCGAGATCCGCCAGCCGCAATCTGTCGCCGGAATCGGATTTCCCGCGGCGCAGCAGCGCGCGAACACGAGCCAGCAGTTCGGAAAACGCGAACGGCTTCACGAGATAATCGTCCGCGCCCGCATCGAGGCCGCGCACGCGATCCTTCACGGTGTCCTTCGAGGTGAGAATCAGCACCGGAACCGTTACGTTTTTCTGCCGGAGGGCGGCGAGAACTTCCATGCCGTCACGCCTTGGAAGCATCAAGTCGAGGATCACCAAATCGAACGGCTCCGTCGATGCGAGGAAAAAACCGTCTTCGCCCGTGTGCGCCACGCTGACCGAAAAGTGATCCGCTTCCAGGCCGGTGCGAAGCGCGCGGGCCATTTTTTCCTCGTCTTCGACGATCAGGATTCGCATCGTGGCAAGCCCGTACCGGGCTCAACTGAAAATATACACCGTCCGAAATCGAAAAGTCCGCAGCGCGTGATACGATCCGGCGCAACGGGCCCTTTCTCAAGTTTCACAGTCTCCATCGGAATTCATCTCACTTTCGGAGGCGAAAGATGACGCAGAAGGCCCACAGCTGGCGGGCGGAGTGGTCTACCCGACGTTATTTCCGGGAACGGGACTAAGCAGTGAGCAGGGAGTCCGTGACCGCGCCGAAAATGGCTGCGGCGGCCTGGGGATCCTCGGGCGGAGACGTCACGACGCAGCCTTCTTGAGGGCCGGACGATCGCAATTTTTCACCATGTGCACTTCGGTCCCACCCTTCTCAAAGTGAACCTCGTCCATAAACGCCTTCATCATCAAAATGCCGCGGCCGTGTTCGGCACCAAGGTTTTCCGGGCTCGTCGGGTCGGGTACCGCGCAGGGATCGAAACCCGAGCCCTGGTCGCGGACGACGATCGAGACGCAATGGCTCGGCTCAACCCGGCAGGAAATCCGCACGCTTTTCGATTTCTGCTCGTGATTGCCGTGGATCACGGCGTTTGCGAGCGCCTCGAACAGCGCCACCTCCACGTCCGGTTCCCTGCCGGCGAGGCACTGCGACTCGCGGATCTGCGCGACGATTTTATCGACTGCCGGAGCAATCGACTTGATATCGCTCGGAATTTCCAGCTGAACGTCCTCGGACATCGCGCTCGCAGGCCTCCAGGTAATAGATATGATCGCTCTAATCTGCCTTTCACAATCAGTGCTTTCCGGTATTCGCGGAACTATACCGCAACTGTAGGCTCTCAGGACACACCATGAAAGAGAAAACAGATAAAGCCAAAAGCACCGAAGGCGTAACGATCTCAACGCGTGCCGAACAGAAGCAAGTGGAGGACCGCGTCGCCATTGGCGCGAACGTGGTGTACGAGGCGATTCGCCGCGAAGGCGACGACGAGCTTCACCGGCCGCCCGCCGCTCTGGCATGGTCGGCCTTCGCCGCGGGCCTTTCGATGGGATTTTCGTTTGTCGCCGAGGCGCTGCTGACCACGTATTTACCGAATCAGCCGTGGGTACCGCTGATCTCCAGAGCCGGTTACAGCATCGGCTTCCTGATCGTGATCCTGGGACGTCAGCAGCTTTTCACCGAGAACACCCTTACGGTGATACTGCCGCTGTTGCTCGATACGACCCTCAAAATGCTTCTGCGCGTCATGCGGCTTTGGGGCATCGTCTTGGCGGCCAACCTCGCGGGAACGTGCATTTTCGCCTTCTGCATCGCACACCTGCCGGTCTTCGACGCGCACACGCGGCAATCATTTGTGGCAATCGCAGCAGCTCACCTGGGCCGCACTTTCGGCACCGTGCTGCTTCGCGGAATTTTCGCAGGGTGGTTGATCGCACTGATGGTCTGGGTGCTTCCGGCGGCGGAGCATTCGCGCATCGCTGTCGTCATAATTTTGACCTATCTGGTGGGCCTCGGCGGGCTGACGCACGTGGTGGCGGGATCGACGGTGATGTTCTTCGCCGTCGCCACAGGAATGCTTTCCTGGAGCGGGTACTTCTTGCATTTCCTGATTCCGGTCCTCATCGGAAATATCATCGGAGGTGTCTCACTCGTTGCCGCATTTGCGCACGGGCAGGTGGTAGGTGGAAAGGGTCAGTAGTCGCTCTTCTACGTCGTTCGCTGTATCGACAGCTTCGAATTCAGGCGCGTAGTGTCAGCGATAGAAATCAAGGAGCCGACGTGCCGCGAACGAATGGAACGAACAAAGGAAACACATCGAAGAACAAGGTTCGGTATGCAGTCGTAGGGCTCGGTTACATATCTCAAGCTGCGCTGCTACCGGCCTTCCAGCATGCGCGCAGGAATTCCGACCTCGCGGCACTCGTCTCGAGCGACCCTGCAAAGCTAAAGAAACTCGCCCGTAAATACGGCGTCGAGAGAACTTATTCCTATGAGCAATATGCGGACTGCCTGAAGAGCGGAGAAATCGACGCGGTCTATATCGGACTGCCGAATCACATGCATCGCGCCTATGCCGAATCCGCCGCCCAGGCCGGAGTGCACATCCTGTGCGAAAAACCGATGGCGCTCGACGAAGCCGACTGCGAAGCCATGATCGAAGCCGCCCAAAAAGCTGACGTAAAGCTCATGATCGCCTACCGCCTGCATCTGGAAGCCGGAAATCTCCACGCCATCGACGCGATCCATTCCGGGAAAATCGGCGATCCTCGAATCTTTTCGTCCGTCTTCTCGCAGCAGGTGAAGCCCGGCAATTCGCGCCTGAAAAAAGACGTGGGGGGCGGCGCCCTCTACGACATGGGCATCTATTGCATCAACGCAGCGCGCTATTTGTACAAAGCCGAGCCCACCGAAGTCTTCGCCTGGAATTTGAACTCCGGCGACAAACGATTCAAGGAAGTTCCCGAGATGACGAGTGCCTTGATGCGATTCCCCGGCGAGCGGGTCGCCTATTTCACTTCGAGCTTCGGCGCCGCCGACCGATCCGTTTACGAAGTAGTGGGAACCAAAGGCAGCTTGCGCATGGAGCCTGCCTACGACATGACGGGCGACTTCCAGACCGAGATCACCATCGGCGACCGGAGGGCCAAGAAGGTTTTCAAGAGCCGTGATCAATTTGCCGCGGAACTCGTCTATTTTTCCGATTGCGTGATCAACAACAAAGAGCCCGAGCCTTCCGGCCGCGAAGGACTCGCCGACGTGCGCATTATCGACGCCATGTTGAAATCAGCGATGACGAACCGTCCGGTTTCAACGGAGCCGGTGAACATCCAAAATCGGCCGGACGCAAGAATGGAGATCGAACGACCGCCGCTGGCAAAGCCGGCCGAACTCGTGAAGGCCGCAGCTCCGGGTGGGTAACCGCAGGAGTCAGCGAACCGCATTCCCTTTGAACTGGTGGTGTTAGCTTGCGTGACGGGCGAAATTTTCGAATCGATTCGCTGGCGATACGAGCGGGGACGCAAGTTTCGTTTCAGCCAGTGCTTCGCGGCTCCGGGACGCCTTAATGACCGTCCATTCAACATCCGTAGGACGGAATGGCACTCCGATCACATCAAACGCGCCAAGCTGAATCGCCTCTTGTGACCGCTTCAGAATACGGGGGCTGGTCACAATCACCGACGGGCCAAGCTTTCGCGCCTGAGACGACACCAGGAGCGCGCGGAAATCGCCATCGGGGAAATACTCGCTCGAGAAAACCAGCCCGACCTCCCCTTTATCGAGAAGTTCGCGGCACTGGCTGAATGTCCCGACGCACATGGCGTCGATCCCGAGCTGCCCGAGAATCTTTGCGAGAGTGCGGCGGTCTTCCGAATCTGAAATCGCGACGACGGTTTCCCAAGGCTTGCCCATGGCTGGTTCCTCCCGAAGGAAGATTCGAAGAAAATGCTACTCGGCCTGATCCGGGAACTGAATAAAGGAAACACTGTAAGGCGCGTCGAATATAGTCGTAGACGAGAATTGTTAAATTGCCATTAAGGCGCTAGTTTCCAGAATTTGCGGGAGTTAGGAGCTCCCGGTTCGCACCGGATCTCGGCTGGCTGGAGTTACCAGGTTTGCGGTCGGGGCGTTCGCGTGCTGATCCTCGAGCGTCGCAGCCACGATTGTCCCCTTTTCGTCCGAGCGTACCTCCAGGCTGCCTCCCAGTTGCCGTAACCGCTCGCGCATGCCGCGAAATCCGACCCCGACGGTGCCGCTGGCGTTCACTTGCGTCAGCTTCTCCGCAGGTATTCCCTTGCCATCGTCCTTCACCTCCAGGCTAACGACGCCGTTCTCGCGGCGGATCCGGATCGCCGCTGTCGCGCTGCCCGAATGGCGGTGAATATTCGTGAGGCATTCCTGCACCACACGAAACAGCGCGATTTCCGCTTCTTTGGAGAGCCGGCCGAAATCCGCTGACATGTCCAGCCGCACGGCGATCTTGCTGCGCGCGGCGAAGCCGTCGACATAATCCTTGAGCGCCGATTCCAAACCGATCTCGTCCAGCAGCGGAGGATGGAGCAGATAGGAAAGTGTCCGAATCTCGTCCGACACGCGCGTCACCAACTCTTCATTCTCGCCAATGCAGCTTTGGGCGACAGCAGTGAGCTTGTGCCTTTCAAGCGACACCGTCGCAATGTTCATGCTCAGCGCGGCAAGCAGCTGGCCGATGCTGTCGTGCAATTCACGTGCGATGCGCCGGCGCTCTTCGTCCTGCATTTGCAGCAGGCGGCCGGACAGCTCCCGCAGCGAAGTGTTCGACCGCTCGAGCTCGTAGGTGCGCGCCTGGACGCGCTGCTCGAGCCGGTCGCGCAGGGCCTTCTGTTCGGTCATGTCGATTCCGGAGGCAACCAGCATCACCACGCGTCCGCTTTGGTCGCGCACGGGCGAAACGGTCCGGTCCGCGTAGAGAACCACGGACGGGTCGCGCAGGCAGTAGTGGCATTCCTCGCGAACGATTTCGCCGGCCGCCGCGCGCGCGACCGACTGTTTCAGCTTCTGCGCCTCATCCGGCAGCGACGACCACCACGGTTCCCAGAATTTCCGTCCGATTACTTCTTCTCGCGTGAATCCGCAGCCCTCAATCGACGCCCGATTCGCTTCGGTGATCGTCCCGTCCTTGGTCACGAATACG